>Ga0213827_1000345_pt1 | contig 41970 bp, 50 predicted proteins | sample MC6MC0898MG_FD_180669 | JGI IMG/M metagenome (GOLD analysis project Ga0213827, IMG submission 180669) | Enriched soil aggregate microbial communities from Iowa State University, Ames, United States - MC6-MC0898-MG | ecosystem: Environmental > Terrestrial > Soil > Unclassified | place: USA: Iowa...
TAACTTAGACGAATCTGTATTCGGTATTGAGCCAAATAAGCACGCGGTTTACTTAGAAGTGAAACAATATCTTGCTGCTCAGCGTCAAGGTACTCATAAATCAAAAGAAAGAAGCGAAATTACTGCTTCTACTAAAAAACTTAAGAAGCAAAAAGGATCTGGTTCTGCTAGATACGGTGATATTAAATCTCCAACTTTCAGAGGTGGAGGTAGAGTATTCGGTCCTAAGCCAAGAGACTATAGATTCAAATTGAACAAAGCTCTTAAGAGATTAGCAAAAAAATCTGTTCTTTCTCAAAAAATGAAAGACAACAGCATTAGAATCGTGGAAGGTTTGAGCATTGCTGCTCCTAAAACTAAAGATTTCGTTACTATCTTGAATGCATTGGCATTGAACGATACAAAATCTTTATTCATTCTTCCTGATACTAACAAGAATGTATATTTATCTTCAAGAAACTTACCTAAGACTAAGGTTATGAAATTCAACGAAATTTCTTCTTATGACTTAATCAACGCAGGTGAGATCGTTTTCTTAGAAGGTGCAGTTGAAAAATTCCAGGAAAATTTAAAGAAATAAATCATGTCACTAATTATTAAACCAGTTATTTCAGAAAAAGCAAACTATCTTACAGATTTAAGAGGTGCTTATTCTTTCTTAGTGCAACCTAAGGCGAATAAAATCCAGATTAAAAATGCAATAGAGCAAGCTTACGGTGTGAAAGTAGCAGACGTTAGAACCATGATTTATGCGCCTAAAGTTTCTTCGAAATACACGAAAAAAGGTCTTCAAGTAGGAAAGACAAACAAATTGAAAAAAGCGATTATCACTCTTGCTGAAGGGGAAGTAATCGACATTTTTGCTGTAAATTAATTATTAATTATAAATAATAGTAATGTCTGTTAGAAAATTAAAACCTATCACCCCAGGACAGAGATTCAGAATTGTAAACAATTTTGAGGAAATTACTACCAACAAACCAGAGAAATCTCTAACAGTTGGTATTAGTAAGTCAGGTGGACGTAACCAAACTGGTAAAATGACCATGCGTTACACCGGAGGTGGACACAAAAAGAAATACAGAATTATCGACTTCAAAAGAAACAAGCATGATGTTGAAGCAACGGTAAAAACTGTAGAGTACGATCCAAACAGAACTGCTTTCATCGCTTTAGTGGAGTATGCAGACGGAGAGAAGAGATATATCATCGCTCCAAACGGAATCAAAGTTGACCAAAAAATTATTTCTGGCGAAAGCGTAGAACCAAACATCGGTAACGCAATGAAATTGAAAAATATTCCATTGGGTACTGTAATTTCTTGTGTTGAAATGAAGCCTGGTCAAGGTGCTATTTTAGCAAGAAGTGCTGGTTCTTCAGCTCAGTTGACTTCAAGAGACGGAAAATATGCAATCATCAAATTGCCTTCAGGAGAATCTAGAATGATCCTTACTGAGTGTTATGCAATGATTGGATCTGTATCTAACTCTGATCACCAGTTAACTGTATCAGGTAAGGCTGGTAGAAGCAGATGGTTAGGTAGAAGACCTAGAACAAGACCAGTAGTAATGAACCCTGTAGATCACCCAATGGGAGGTGGTGAAGGACGTTCTTCTGGAGGTCACCCAAGATCTAGAAACGGTAAACCTGCTAAAGGTTACAAAACTAGAAAGAAAAACAAAGTGTCTAACCGTTACATCGTATCTAAAAGAAAATAATTATGGCAAGATCACTTAAAAAAGGACCATTCATTCATCATACTTTAGATAAGAAGGTTCAGGCAAATGTAGAGTCTGGTAAAAAGACTGTTATCAAAACTTGGTCTAGAGCATCGATGATCTCTCCAGACTTTGTAGGACAAACTATTGCTGTACACAACGGGAAATCTTTTATCCCGGTTTACGTTACAGAAAACATGGTTGGTCATAAGCTAGGCGAATTTTCTCCAACAAGATCTTTCAGAGGTCATGGTGGTAACAAAAACAAAGGAAGCAGATAATCATGGGATCAAGAAAAAGAGAAAGTGCATTAGCACGTAAATTAACAAATCAAGATGTAGTAAAAGCATTACACAACGATTGCCCTTCATCTCCAAGAAAGATGAGATTAGTAGCTGATATCATCAGAGGGGTAGAAGTTGAAAAAGCTTTAAGCATCCTAAAATATTCGAAAAAAGACGCTTCAAACAAATTAGAGAAAGTTCTTCTTTCTGCGATGGCTAACTGGCAATCTAAGAACGAAGGTGCTGATATTGAAGAAGCTAACCTTATCGTTAAAGAAATTTTTGTAGACAGTGCAAGACAATTGAAGAGACTAAGACCAGCTCCACAAGGTAGAGGGTACAGAATCAGAAAAAGATCAAACCACATTACACTAATCTTAGGAACAAAAGAAAATTAATTCAAGGTATGGGACAGAAGACAAATCCAATTGGTAACAGATTAGGTATCATCAGAGGATGGGATTCTAACTGGTTTGGCGGAAACGATTATGGAGACAGAATCGCGGAAGACTACAAAATCAGAAGATACCTTGAAGCAAGATTATCTAAAGGTGGAATTTCAAAAATTTATATTGAAAGAACACTTAAATTAGTAACCGTAACAATCACTACTGCTAGACCGGGACTTATCATCGGTAAAGGAGGTCAGGAAGTTGACAAGTTAAAAGAAGAATTGAAGAAACTTACTAAAAAGGATATTCAAATCAATATTTTCGAAATCAAAAGACCTGAGCTTGATGCAGTATTAGTTGCAGACAGTATCGCTAAGCAAATCGAAAACAGAATCTCTTACAGAAGAGCTGTGAAAATGGCTATCGCTTCTACAATGAGAATGGGTGCTGAAGGTATCAAAGTTCAAATCTCTGGTAGATTGAACGGTGCTGAAATGGCAAGATCTGAGTCTTTCAAAGACGGAAGAATCCCATTGTCTACTTTCAGAGCAGATATCGACTATCATATCGGTGAGGCATTAACTCAGTACGGTAAGTTAGGAGTTAAAGTTTGGATCATGAAAGGAGAAGTTTACGGTAAGAGAGATCTTATGCCATTAGTAGGACAACAGAAGAAAGGTGGTCCTTCAGGAGGTGGAAACAGAGGAGATAGAGATAACAGAAGACCTTCAAGAGATAAAAAAAATAATTAAAAAAATTTTAGAGGATAGTTTTTAAATGACCGTTACTTTTTTAAAATCTAAATTCTAAAATCTAAAATTTAAGAAATTATGTTACAACCAAAAAGAACCAAATTCCGTAGAGTTCATAAGATGAAAATGAAGGGGATTGCTCAAAGAGGTAATCAACTTGCTTATGGAACTTTCGGAATCAAAGCAACAGAAGGTGCTTGGATCACTGCAAGACAAATTGAAGCTGCACGTATCGCTGCTACAAGATATATGAAGAGAGAAGGTCAACTATGGATCAAAATCTTCCCAGATAAGCCAATTACTAAAAAACCAGCGGAAGTACGTATGGGTAAAGGTAAAGGTGCTGTGGAATATTGGGTAGCTGTAGTAAAACCAGGTAAAATTATGTTTGAAGTTGGAGGAGTATCTTACGAGATCGCTAAAGAAGCTTTAAGACTTGCTGCACAAAAATTACCGGTAGTTACCAAATTTGTAGTTGCTAACGATTTTGTTAAACCTCTTTAATCTCTGAATACAATGAAACAAGCTGAAATTAAAAATCTAAGCCTTGAAGATGTTCAAGCTAAATTGACTGAAGCTAAAGCTCAATTTTCAAAAATGAAATTGGCTCACAAAATCAGTCCACTTGAAAATCCGATCCAAATCAGAGATTTAAGAAAAACAATCGCAAGATTAAATACTGAGTTAACTAACAAACAATAATATTCCTTTTTACAATGGATAGAAATTTAAGAAAAGAAAGAATCGGAGTGGTTTCCAGCAATAAAATGGAAAAAACTATTGTTGTTAGTGAAACGACTAGAGTAAAACACCCGATGTACGGTAAATTCGTTTTGAAAACGAAAAAATATACTGCACACGACGAAAACAACGAATGCGCAGAAGGAGATACAGTTCTTATCCAAGAAACTAGACCTTTAAGCAAGAGTAAGAGATGGAGATTAGTAAGAATCATTGAAAAAGCTAAGTAATAATGTTACAAACAGAATCAAGATTAAAAGTTGCTGATAACACAGGTGCAAAAGAAGTACTAGTTATTAGAGTTCTGGGAGGAACCAGAAGAAGATATGCTTCAGTTGGTGATAAAATCGTAGTTACTATTAAAGATTCTACACCATCAGGAAACGCAAAAAAAGGTCAGGTATCTAAAGCAGTTGTAGTAAGAACTAAAAAAGCAGTGAGAAGAAAAGATGGTTCATACATCAAATTCGAAGACAATGCTTGTGTATTACTAAATGCTGGAGGAGAAATGAGAGGAACACGTGTTTTCGGACCTGTTGCTCGTGAGTTGAGAGACAAAGAATATATGAAAATCATTTCATTAGCTCCTGAAGTACTTTAATATTTAAAATTTTTTTAAAAAAATGTCAAAGTTAAAAATAAAAAGAGGAGATAACGTAATCGTAACTACAGGTAAGAAAGGTCTTAAAGGTAGTACTGGTGAAGTTATTGAAGTGATCAAAAAAGAAGGAAGAGACCCTAGAGTTATCGTTGCAGGACTTAACATCGTTAAAAAACACGTTAAGCCTTCAGCTTCTAACCCTCAAGGAGGAATCACTGAGAAGGAAGCTTCTATTCATATCTCAAACGTAGCTTTAGTTGGTAAAGACGGAAAAGCTATCAAAATCGGTTACAAAATCGAAGGAGATAAGAAAGTAAGAATCAACAAAAAAACGGGTGAAACTTTATAATTTTAAATAACACATGGAATATATAGCAAGACCCAAAAAAGCATATAAAGAAACGATTGTTCCAGCAATGATGGAAGAATTCGGATACAAATCAGTAATGCAGGTACCAAGACTAGAGAAAATTATTTTATCTCAAGGTTTAGGAGACGCTACTGCTGATAAAAAGATCATCGATTATGCTGTAGAAGAACTTACAAATATCACAGGTCAAAAGGCTGTTGGTACTATCTCTAAGAAAGATGAAGCTGCTTTCAAATTAAGAAAAGGTATGCCAGTAGGAGCTAAGGTAACTCTTAGAGCTACAAAAATGTACGAATTCTTAGACAGATTAACTTCTTCTGCTTTGCCACGTATCAGAGATTTTTCTGGTATCAAAGCTGATGGTTTCGACGGTAGAGGTAACTATAACTTAGGTATTACTGAGCAGATTATCTTCCCAGAGATCGTAATCGACAAAGTAAAGAAAATCCAAGGTATGGATATTACTTTCGTTACTACTGCGAAAACAGATAAAGAAGCTAAAGCATTATTAACTCACTTCGGTTTACCATTCAAAAAGAACTAAGAAATGGCTAAAGAATCAATGAAAGCGCGTGAGCGCAAAAGAGAAGCTACTGTAGCTAAATACGCTGAGAAAAGAAAAGCTCTTAAAGAAGCAGGTGATTATGAAGGACTTCAGAAATTACCTAAAAACGCTTCTCCGGTAAGATTACACAACAGATGTAAACTTACAGGTAGACCAAGAGGATACATGAGAACGTTTGGTATTTCCAGAGTAACTTTCAGAGAAATGGCAAACAACGGTCTTATCCCGGGAGTTAAAAAAGCTAGTTGGTAATAATTACTAATTAAAAATCGGGACAATTAAGTTGTCAAGATACTAAAGAAATAAATATCAGACCTAAGATTTTCTGAAGTCTGATATTTTAATCTTCAAGTCTTTTCAAAACTGATTGTTCTTTAACCAATAATTTAAAACAAAGAAATGGTAACAGATCCAATTTCAGATTTCCTAACTAGAGTAAGGAACGCACAAAGCGCAGGCCACAAAGTGGTGGAAATTCCTGCATCGAAAATCAAAAAGGAGATTACTAAGATTTTATTTGATCAAGGGTATATCTTAAACTACAAGTTTGAAGATAGCGCTGTTCAAGGAAACATCAAAATCGCTTTGAAGTACGATAAGCAAACTAACAAACCAGCTATCAAGTCTATCCAAAGAGCTTCTAGACCAGGTTTGAGACAGTACAAAGGTTCAGGTGAACTTCCAAGAGTACTAAACGGTTTGGGTATTTCTATCATCTCTACTTCTAAAGGAGTAATGACTGACAAGAAAGCTAGAGAAGAGAAAGTAGGCGGTGAAGTAATCTGCTATGTTTATTAATTTTTAATCAAAGGAAAATGTCAAGAATTGGTAAAGCAATTATAACAATTCCCGCTGGAGTTACAATCACTGAGAAAGAAGGTGTAGTAACTGTAAAAGGTCCTAAAGGAGAACTTTCTCAGGAGCTTACAGAAGGAATTACTTTAGAACAAAACGAAGGTCAGTTAACTGTTAACAGACCATCAGATTCTAAACAACACAGAGCGCTTCATGGTTTATACAGAGCGTTAATCAATAACATGATTGTAGGAACTACTGAAGGTTTCACAAAAAAGTTAGAATTAGTAGGGGTAGGATACAGAGCTTCACACGCAGGTCAAAAACTTGAGTTAGCTTTAGGATTCTCTCACGGTATCGTTTTAGAACTTCCAAAAGAAGTGATAATCGACACATTGACTGAAAAAGGTAAAAACCCAATTATTACTTTAACGTCTCATGACAAGCAACTTCTAGGAATGGTTTCTGCAAAGATCCGTTCATTCAGAAAGCCTGAGCCATACAAAGGAAAAGGTGTAAGATTCGTAGGAGAAATTGTTAGACGTAAAGCTGGTAAATCTGCTTAATAAAATTTAAGAAAATGGCACTAAGTAAATTAGAAAAAAGAATAAGAATTAAAAGAAGAGTAAGAGGAAAAATCTCTGGATCTTCTGAATTGCCAAGATTATCTGTATACAAGAGTAATAAGGAAATTTACGCTCAGTTAATCAACGATAAAGACGGTAAAACTTTAGCATCAGCTTCTTCTAGAGAGAAAGGTGTAGATGCTAACGGAACAAAAAGTGAAATTTCTGCTGCTGTAGGTAAAGCAATCGCTGCTAAAGCACTTGCTGCAGGAATTGAAACTATTGTATTTGATAGAAACGGATTCGTATACCACGGTAGAGTGAAAGCTTTAGCTGACGGTGCGAGAGAAGGAGGACTTAAATTCTAATCATTAAATTTCGGAAATATGTTAGGACTAGATAATATAGAAAGAGTAAAACCGGGAGGATTAGAACTTAAAGATCGTCTCGTAGCTGTTAATAGAGTAACAAAAGTAACTAAAGGAGGTAGAGCTTTCGGATTTTCTGCAATTGTTGTTGTAGGAGACGAGGCTGGAACTATCGGTTTTGGTTTAGGAAAATCTAAGGAAGTTGCTTCTGCTATTGCTAAGGCGGTAGAAGATGCTAAGAAAAACTTAGTAAAAGTTCCTGTAATGAACCATACTATTCCTCACCAAACTACTGCTAGATACGGAGGTGCAGATATCTTCTTAAGACCTGCTTCTCACGGTACAGGGCTTATCGCCGGTGGTGCGGTAAGAGCGGTACTAGAATCTGCTGGTATTCACGATATCCTTTCAAAATCTAAAGGATCTTCAAACCCTCACAATGTGGTAAAGGCAACTTTCAAAGCATTGTTAGACATCAGAAGACCAGAAGAAATTGCAAGAATGAGAGGAGTTTCTCTAACTAAAGTGTTTAACGGTTAATAATAAAACAATGGCAACAATTAAAGTAAAGCAAGTAAGAAGCGCTATTGGTAGAACAAAAACCCAAAAGAGAACGCTTGAAGCATTAGGATTTAAGAAACTTCACCAAGTTGTAGAGCACGAAGCTACACCTTCTATTTTAGGGATGATAGCTGCAGTTAGTCACTTACTTGAAGTTCAAAAATAATTTTTAAAATAATTTTAAAATGAATTTAAACAACATAAAGCCTGCTGCAGGTTCTACATTTAGTTCTAAAAGAATTGGTAGAGGACAAGGTAGTGGAAAAGGAGGTACTTCTACAAAAGGTCACAAAGGTCAGAAAGCAAGAGCTGGTTATTCTCAGAAAATCGGTTTTGAAGGAGGACAGATGCCTTTGCAAAGAAGATTACCTAAATTCGGTTTCAAAAACGTAAACAGAAAAGAATATAGAGCTATCAACCTAGATGATATCCAAATTTTAATTGAAAATAAATCTGTAACAGGAGATATTACAAAAGAAGTTTTGGTACAACACGGTCTAGCTACTAAAAACGAAATAGTGAAAATTATGGGGAGAGGAGAATTGAAATCTGCGGTTTCAATTACTGCTGACAAATTCACTAAGTCTGCTGAAGAGCTTATTGCTAAAGCAGGTGGAAAAGCAATTACCTTATAATAATTACTAATGAAAGAATTTATACAAACCCTCAAAAATATTTGGAGTCTTAAGGAACTTAGAGATAAAATTCTATTTACTTTAGGGATTATCCTTGTGTATAGATTCGCATCTTTTATCTCTTTACCTGCGATTAACCTTGCAGAAGTAGGAGATCTCTTAGAGCATTATAAAAATCAAGGCGGTAACAAGCAAGGAGCAGGTCTCCTTGGCTTGCTTTCGTCGTTTACGGGAGGAGCTTTCAGCCACGCTTCCGTAATGGCGTTGGGTATCATGCCTTATATTTCTGCTTCTATTATTGTTCAGTTGATGGGGATGGCAATTCCTTATCTTCAGAAACTTCAAAAAGACGGAGAGTCTGGTAGAAACACATTGAATCAAATTACTAGATGGTTAACGATTGGAGTTTGTCTTGTACAGGCACCTTCTTATTTAACTTCTATTACTCAGTTGTTCCTTCCTTATGCTCAGTTCCAGTCTGCATATTTTATAGATCCAAACTCTATTATGTTCTGGTTACCAAGTATTGTTATCTTGGTTGCAGGTTCTGTATTTGCAATGTGGTTAGGTGAAAAAATTACCGATAAAGGTATTGGAAATGGTATTTCTATCCTTATTATGGTAGGTATTTTATCTAGATTACCAGAAGCATTTGTACAGGAAATTGCAGTACAGAACGGAAAAGGAGGATTAGGTTCTATCATGATTATGATTGAAGTAATATTCTGGATGTTGGTGGTTCTTTTGGCAGTAGTATTATCTGTTGCAGTAAGAAAAATCCCTATTCAGTATGTAAGCAGAGCTCAGGCAAGAGGAGGTGTAAATAGAAATCTAATGCAGGGAGCAAGACAGTGGATTCCACTAAAAGTTAACGCAGCCGGTGTAATGCCGATTATCTTTGCTCAGGCATTGATGTTTGTACCTGGTTTGTTAACCAAAGTAGACGAGTCTAATACTTTTCTTGCAGGTTTCAAAAATGTTTTTAGCTGGCAATACAATGTATTGTTTGCACTATTGATTATTATCTTTTCATTTTTCTATACCGCAATTACAATTCCGGTAAACCAAATGGCCGATGATCTTAAGAGAAATGGTGGTTTGGTACCTAAAGTAAGACCCGGTAAAGAGACTGCTGATTATCTAGATGATATTTTATCAAAAATTACTTTGCCAGGTGCAATATTTTTATCTATCTTTGCAGTCCTTCCGGCAATAGTGCATGGAAGTCTTGTTCAGACAGATGCGTTCGCCCTATTTTTCGGGGGAACTTCATTGCTAATTATGGTTGGGGTAGTATTAGATACTGTTCAACAGATTAACACTTATCTGCTGAATCATCATTATGATGGCTTAATGCAGTCTAAATTATCAAGATCGACTGGATATTAATTTATGGCAAAACAAAAACATATCGAACAAGATGGCGTTATAACGGAAGCACTTTCGAACGCTCAGTTCCGTGTAGAGCTAGAAAATGGGCATGTACTTATTGCTCATATCTCTGGCAAAATGCGTATGCATTATATTAAACTATTACCTGGTGATAAGGTAAAATTAGAAATGTCTCCTTACGATCTTTCGAAGGGGAGAATTACATTTAGATATTAAACAAACGCCAAATGGAATCTTCTGATTTCCATTTGGCTCTTGTTAAAAATAAATATTTTCAAGCAAAATTGTAGATTTTGTTTGGTATTGAAAAAATATAAATATTTCAAATGAAAGTTAGAGCATCAATTAAAAAAAGAAGTGCTGATTGCAAGATTGTACGCAGAAAAGGTGTACTCTTCGTAATCAACAAGAAAAACCCAAAATTTAAACAAAGACAAGGCTAAATTATGGCGAGAATTTCAGGTATTGATTTACCAAAAAACAAAAGAGGTGTTATCGGTTTAACTTATATTTATGGAGTTGGAAGAAGTACTTCTTCTGAAATCCTTAAGGCTGCCGGTATCAGCGAAGACAAGAAAGTCAACGAATGGAATGACGATGAATTGGCTGCAATCAGAAACTATATCTCAGAAAACATTAAAGTGGAAGGAGAGCTTAGATCTGAAGTGCAATTGAACATCAAGAGATTGATGGACATAGGATGCCAACGAGGAATACGTCACAGACTAGGACTACCTTTAAGAGGCCAGAGAACGAAAAACAACTCTAGAACCCGTAAAGGAAAGAGAAAAACTGTTGCTAACAAGAAAAAAGCAAGTAAATAATCGTTAGGAATTATGGCAAAACAAACTAAAGTAGTTAAAAAAAGAAAAGTAAAAGTTGAGGCTATAGGAGAAGCGCATATTCAAGCTTCTTTCAATAACATCATCATTTCTTTAACAAATAAAAGCGGAGAGGTTATCTCTTGGGCATCTGCCGGTAAAATGGGGTTCAGAGGTTCTAAAAAGAACACTCCTTTTGCTGCTCAAATGGCAGCAGAAAATTGCTCTACTGTAGCTCATGAAGCGGGTCTTAGAAGAGTAAAGGTGTATGTGAAGGGTCCAGGTGCAGGTAGAGAATCTGCTATCAGAACAATTCACAATTCAGGTATCGAAGTTAGCGAAATTATTGACGTTACTCCTATGCCACACAATGGATGTAGACCACCGAAAAGAAGAAGAGTTTAATTTTTAGAATTTACCCATTATGGCAAGATATATTGGACCTAAAACTAAGATTGCTAGAAAGTTTGGTGCTGCAATCTACGGAGATGATAAAAACTTCGAGAAAAGAAAAAACCAACCGCCAGGACAACACGGTCCTAACAAAAGAAGAGGTGCTAAAAAATCAGAATATGCAGTTCAGTTAGCTGAAAAACAAAAAGCTAAATATACTTACGGTATTTTAGAAAGACAGTTTGCTAATTTATTTGAAAAAGCACACAGAAGTAAAGGTGTAACAGGTGAAGTTCTATTACAGCTTTGCGAATCAAGATTGGATAACGTTGTTTACAGATTAGGTTTTGCTAAAACTAGATCTGGAGCAAGACAGTTAACTTCTCACAGACACATCACTGTGAATGGGGAAATTCTTAACATTCCATCTTATTTAGTAAAAGCTGGCGATGTAATCGCTGTAAGAGAAAAATCTAAGTCTCTAGAGGTTGTTGCTGATGCTTTGGCATCAAAAGCAAACTATGAGTGGTTGCAATTCAACGACGAGAAAAAAGAAGGTACCTTCATTTCTGCTCCTGAAAGAATCCAAATCCCGGAAGACATCAAGGAACAGCTTATCGTCGAACTTTACTCTAAATAATTTTTTAATCAAATTTTTGCTCAACCCAACAATATGGCAATTTTACAATTCATAAAACCCGATAAAGTAATTCTACTTAACTCTGATGAATTTAAAGGTCAATTCGAATTTCGACCTCTAGAACCAGGTTTCGGGCTTACAATCGGTAATGCTTTGAGAAGAGTGTTGCTTTCTTCTCTGGAAGGATACGCTATTTCATCTATCAAAATAGAAGGTGTAGAGCACGAATTTTCAACTATCCCAGGAGTAATTGAAGACGTTACCGAAATTATTCTTAACCTTAAGCAGGTAAGACTTAAAGCTACAGCAGAAAACCAGGCTTCAGAGCAGGTGGTTGCTAAAGTTTCTGGTCAAACTGTGATTACTGCTGGAGATTTAGGGCAGTCTATCAACGGATTCGAAATCTTGAATCCAGATTTGATGATCTGTAACCTAAACTCGGATGTTACTTTTGAAATTACGTTCAACATAGAAAAGGGAAGGGGATATGTTCCTTCTGAACAAAACAAGTCAAACAATGCACCTGTAGGTACTATTGCTATTGACTCTATCTTTACGCCGATCAAAAAAGTACAGTATAGTATTGAAAATTACCGTGTAGAGCAAAAAACAGACTACGAAAAATTGGTTTTGGATATAGAAACTGATGGCTCAATCAGCCCTCAGAATGCTTTAACTGAAGCTTCTAAGATATTAATTTATCACTTCATGTTGTTCTCTGATGAGAGAATCACTTTGGAGACTGAAGCTGTGAAAGCATCTATCCAATACGATGAAGAAACACTTCACACAAGACAATTACTTAAGTCTAAATTAGCAGATATGGATCTTTCTGTAAGAGCCTTAAACTGTCTGAAAGCAGCTGAAGTAGAAACTCTAGGTGAGCTTGTTTCTTATAGTAAGTCTGATTTGATGAAATTCAGAAATTTTGGTAAAAAATCTTTGACAGAACTAGAAGAATTGGTGCATTCAAAAGGTCTTAACTTCGGTTTCGACGTTGCAAAATATAAATTAGACGCTGATAATTAAATAATAATGAGACACGGTAAAAAATTCAATCACTTAGGAAGAACGTCTTCGCACAGAAGCGCTTTACTTTCTAATATGGCTTGTTCTCTAATTGAGCATAAAAGAATCAACACTACTGTAGCTAAAGCTAAAGCTTTAAGAGTATATGTTGAACCTTTATTAACAAAGGCAAAAGAAGATACTACACACAATAGAAGAATTGTTTTTTCATATCTTCAAAGTAAAGAAGCAGTTACTGAACTTTTCAGAACAGTAGCTCCTAAAATCGCAGAAAGAAACGGTGGATATACAAGAATCATCAAGACTGGCTTCAGACAAGGTGATGCTGCTGACATGGCTCTTATCGAGCTTGTTGATTTCAACGAACTTTACAATCCTAATGCTGAGGAGAAAAAGACGACAAGAAGAAGTAGGAGATCTACTTCTACTGCAAAGGTAGCTGCTGAAGCTCCTGTAGTAGAAGAAAAAGTTGAAGAGCCTAAGGCTGAATCAACAGATTCTACTGAAGAAAAAGCTGGAGAATAATATTCATCCGGATATAAATAAAAAACCGTTCAGATTTCTGAACGGTTTTTTTATGCTTTAAATTTTGGTTCTTTCCAGTTCGATAATATTGTTCCCCTGATGAATAATTAAACTATCTCCTTTTACGGTAGCGGTCATATCATCTTTTTTGTAAATCGTTTCATTTACTTTCGCTTCCGATTTTTCCAACACAAATGTTTTATTATTATTGGTGATAGAAACTGTTCTGTTTTTAGGATCATAGTTGAAAACCACTTTCACTAAAGACTTATCAGTTGCTCTATATACATAATCCGTCTTTACACTTTTCTTGCCATTAATATCAGTATTGTAAGCAATTGTAGAATCTACAGCTCCATTATCAGCAAGGATTTCTGTATTTGCAAAATCAGCTTTTATAATTCCTTTATTACCTTCTTTTTTGCATGCAATAATTAAAGATGAAATTATACAGGCTGCAATAATTTTTTTAATCATATTATTTAAAATTTATTTGTTTTAATCACATTGTTATACATGTAAAATTAACTAAAATTTAACTCATATTTGAAGAAATGGAGCAGTGAATTAAGCGAAAAAAGTTAAATTTTGATTAAATTTGTATAAACTATAAAATAGATAAAAAATGAGTTACATTTCTTACATAGAAGCGAGACAAATTTTGGATTCAAGAGGAAATCCTACAGTTGAAGTTGATGTATTTACGGAAGGTGGTGCGATGGGTCGTGCAGCTGTTCCTTCAGGTGCATCTACAGGAGAGCATGAAGCAGTTGAATTACGTGATGGCGGTTCAGAATGGATTGGAAAAGGTGTTTCTAAAGCTGTAGAAAATGTAAGAGAAGTAATTGCACCGGAATTGGTGGGTCTTCCTGTTTTTGATCAGAATCTTATCGACCAGATTATGATTGAATTGGATGGTACAAACAATAAAGGAAGCTTAGGAGCAAATGCAATTCTTGGTGTTTCTTTGGCTGCTGCAAAAGCTGCTGCGGCTGAGCTAAAAATGCCGTTATACAAATATATTGGTGGTGTAAATGCAAATACACTTCCGGTTCCGATGATGAACGTAATCAATGGTGGTTCTCACTCCGATGCACCCATTGCTTTTCAGGAATTTATGGTAATGCCAGTAAAAGCCGATTCTTTCTCTCATGCATTGAGAAAAGGAACTGAAATTTTCCACAACCTGAAATCTATTCTTCATTCTAGGGGGCTTTCTACAGCAGTAGGTGACGAAGGTGGTTTTGCACCAACTTTCAAAGGAACAGAAGATGCTTTAGATACTTTATTACAAGCTATTGAAAAAGCAGGTTACAAACCTGGTGATGATGTAATGATCGCATTAGATTGTGCAGCTTCAGAATTCTATAAAGATGGAGTTTACGATTACAGAAAATTCCAGACTCCGGATGCAGCTCAGTTTACAAGCAGCGAGCAGGTTTCTTATTTAGCTGAATTGGCAAACAAATACCCAATTATCTCTATCGAAGATGGTATGCAGGAAAATGATTGGGAAGGTTGGAAAATGTTGACCGATAAAATCGGGGACAGAGTACAATTGGTAGGTGACGATTTATTTGTAACCAATGTTGAGAGATTAAAAAGAGGAGTAGATGAAGGAATTGCAAATTCAATTTTGGTTAAAGTAAACCAAATCGGTTCTCTTTCTGAAACAATGGCAGCTGTACAAATGGCTCAACACAACAAGTTTACATCAGTAATGTCTCACAGATCCGGTGAAACTGAAGATTCTACAATTGCTGATTTGGCAGTTGCAATGAATTGCGGTCAGATCAAAACAGGTTCTGCTTCAAGATCAGACAGAATGGCGAAATACAACCAATTATTAAGAATTGAAGAAGCTTTGGGTGATACAGCTTATTTCCCAGGATTGGATGCTTTTAAAATCAAAAGATAATTAATTGAATTTATAAATAACGGCGAACGAAATTTTTTGTTTGCCGTATTTTATAATAAATAGTATATTTAAAAAAATAAATTAAATAATGTCAGACAACAAAGTTATATTGAATTACGACGGTAATTCGTATGAATATCCAATCGTGGATAGTACAATCGGAGACAGAGGAATAGATATTTCAAAATTAAGAGACCAAACGGGTCTTATTACCTTAGATTTAGGGTACAAGAATACAGGAGCTACATTAAGCGACATTACTTATCTTGATGGCGACCAAGGAGAATTATTCTACAGAGGATATCCTATTGAGCAAATCGCTGAGAAATCAAACTTTACAGAAGTAATGTATCTTTTGTTACATGGTGAATTGCCTACAAAAGAACAGTTTGATACCTTCAATGGTAACATCAAAAAATATAACTTCGTAGCAGAGGAGATGAAGAAAATCATCGATGCTTTCCCTCGTTCTGCACATCCAATGGGTGTTTTATCTACTCTTACTTCTGCACTAACAGCATTTAACCCTAAAGCAGTTAACGTACAGTCTAAAGAAGAGATGGATCTTGCTGCTGAATTGTTGATTGCTAAATTTGCTCACCTTGCAGCCTGGACTTACAGAAAAACTCTAGGTTTACCATTAAACCACGGAGATAATAGTCTGAACTATGTAGAAAACTTCTACAAAATGGCGTTCAGATTACCAAATGAAGAGTTTGAAATCAACCCTGTGGTAACTGCTGCTTTAGATAAATTATTAATTCTTCACGCTGACCACGAGCAAAACTGTTCTACATCTACTGTAAGAATGGTAGGTTCTGCTCATACAGGTCTTTTCGCTTCAGTTTCTGCTGGTATTTCTGCACTTTGGGGACCACTTCATGGTGGTGCAAACCAGGCGGTTATCGAAATGCTTGAATTGATCGAAAAAGACGGTGGAGATGTTAACAAATGGGTAGCTAAAGCAAAAGATAAAAATGATAGCTTCCGTTTGATGGGATTCGGACACAGAGTATACAAAAACTTCGATCCAAGAGCAAAAATCATCAAAAAAGCTGCTGACGATTTATTAGCTGCTTTAGGAATTGAAGATAAAGCTCTTGACATTGCAATGCAATTAGAAAAAGTAGCTCTTGAAGACGAGTACTTCATCGAAAGAAAATTATATCCAAACGTAGATTTCTATTCTGGAATCATCTACAGAGCGTTAGGAATTCCTACAGAAATGTTTACCGTAATGTTCGCATTAGGAAGACTTCCGGGGTGGATCGCCCAATGGAAAGAAATGAGACTAAAAGGAGACCCAATCGGAAGACCAAGACAGGTTTACCAAGGTGCTCAAAAAAGAGATTATATCGATATTTCAAACAGATAATATCGGTTTCTCATATAAATTTAAAATCCCAAAGTTTTTGCTTTGGGATTTTTTTGTATAAAGTTTTGTTGGAAAATTAAAAATCTCAGTTTCTTATTCTAACTGAATCTCTGTCGTAATAAAACATTGCATCTCTTTCTGCTCTTTTTATAGACTTTATGGCTTGTCTTACACTTTCGTGTTTTACCTTATGATCAAGTTTTCCATTTTTATTATAAAATTTCCACATTCCGGTATTATGATTAAAATAGTATTTACCTTTTGTCATTAAAGTACCTTCCTCATAATATTCTCTATATTTTCCATGATGTTTAAAATTTATAAGATTATAGATTTCTTTAATAGCTCCACTTGGATAATAAGTTGTTTTTTTTTTGCTTCATTATTTGCATTATAAAAAAGGGTTTCCAATAAAATTCCTTTAGTATCGGTGATTTTCCATAATCCTATTTTTTCGCCATTATTAAAGTTACCTTCCTCAAAATAATTGTCATTAAAGCGCCTCCATTTTCCGGTTTCAGTACCATTTAAGTTATAGTTTCCATATTCAATTTGCTTCCCCTGAGAATCGAGAGTTTGAAAAAGACCGATATTTCTGCCATCTTTATAATACCAAATGCTTTTTGTTTTTCCATCCTCATAAAATAATTTCCATACACCATCTTCTTTATCATTGCAATATTTTCCTATAAGAAAAATTTCTCCGGTTTCATAATATCTTTTCCAAAGTCCTTCTTTCTTATTATCAATTTGTAAGCCTGTTTCATATACATTTCCATTTTCAAAATAAAATGTCCAAAGTCCAGTAGATTTACCGTTTTTAAATGTACCTCGTGTTGAAATCTTTCCTTTTCTGTAAGCGAGCCATTCGCCGTCTTGAATACCGTTTTTGAAATCTTTTTCTACAGATAATTCTTCATTACTGTCGTAAAATTGCCATCTGCCTTCCCTTTTTCCGTTTTTTTCAAAACCCTTTTCGCTCAATCTGGTACCATATTCATATATCTTTTTTTCTTTTAAATCTTGGCAATATTGATTTTTTGTTGTAATTAAAAACAAGAGAATTGTAAAATAATTTTTCATGGTATTTTTTATTTTATGAAAGAAATATACTTTAATGACACAAAAAAGATATAAAATTTCAGATATATTTTGGTAATAATTAATTGAGAAATAAATATATATCTGTAAAATGTTTTAAGACTAAAATTAAAACCTGTTTTTTACATAACCTACATTAATAAAACCTGTATTTAATCTAATGTTCAGTCTAAATTCAGATTCTCATATAAAGTATTTTAAAAGTTTCCCAAATACCGTCCTTTACTTATATTTGTAGTATTGCCTAAAGCTTTATGAAACTAAATATAAAAAACGAAACAGGAAGACTGAGGTCGGTCGTATTAGGACAGCCCAATTCTATGGGAGGAATTCCCACTTTGGAAGAAAGCTATGATGCTAAATCTTACCACACAATTGAGCACAATATGTATCCAAAAGAAGCAGATATCATCAGCGAAATGAATGCTTTTGAAGCTGTTTTAAAAAAATATGATGTTGAAGTATTTCGTCCGGATATTATTGAAGATTATAATCAGGTCTTTGCAAGAGATGTTGCTTTTGTGATTGACGATAAAATGATTATTTCAAATGTAATTGCCGACAGAGCAGATGAGCAGGAAGCTTACAAAACGGTTTACGAAAAAGTGGCATGGAGAAAAATTATCAACCTTCCGGAAACAGCTCATATTGAGGGTGGAGATGTAATTGTTTGGAATGACTTTCTTTTCATCGGAACTTGTTTTAGTGAAGACTATAGAAATTATAAAACCGCAAGAACCAACGAATACGCAATTGAAATTCTTAAAGAATATTTTCCTAAAAAAAGAATTATCGATCTTGAATTAAAGAAAAATGACAGAGAACCTTATCAGGGAATCTTGCATTTAGATTGTACTTTCAACCCGGTTGGTAATGATAAATGTATTATTTATAAAAACGGTTTTGTGGATGAAAGTGATTATAATCTGATCATTGATATCTTCGGTGAAGAAAATTGTTTCCACGTAACTGACGAAGAAATGTTTGAAATGTTCCCGAATATTTTCTCAATTTCCCCCGAAGTTGTGGTTTCAGATAAAGCTTTTACAAGAATGAATAATCATTTGAGAGATGTTTGGGGAATGACCGTTGAAGAAATTCCATATAGAGAAATTTCTAAAATGGGAGGACTTTTACGTTGCTCTACAATGCCACTCGTAAGAGACTAAATTAAATTGAAGTTTATTGAAAAAATTAGTTTTATTTTTTCTTTTGTTATCTGTATTTAGCGCCTATTCTCAGCAAAAACTTAACTGGGCTGAAGTTTTATATGGAAATATTAAAGGTTTGAAAGAAAATAAAATTAAAACTTTAAAACTAAAGCAAGGCAATAAAGTTCTCCGATCTATTGAAGTAACTTCAGACAGATCGATTCTGGTAAAAGATTCGTTAAATACCCAATACTTTGATTTTGATGACGAAAATCGACTGGTTTCTGTAAAGTCAGTCAAAGACATGTGGCAACAACAATTTAATTTAAATTTTAAAAATAATTACGTCAATCAGCTTTCAAAAACAATTGATAATAATGGAATTGTAACTTTCAGTAAATTTTCAAAAGTATCTTTTAACATTACTTTGTACGAAGAAAGGGAAGTATACAACTTTGATCGTAAGAAAAACGATTCTCTGAATGTTTTTAGAATAAAGTATTTTTTTAATCAACAAAATCCGGATTTAAGTTATAGAGAAACTTATAACAACGGAAAGATTTGGAGTAAAAAGTATTTCAATCAAACCGAAGTAACGAAGGAGAAATTTGACGGTCATTTTATTGTAGATTCCATTTTACAAAAAGATTATAAAGTCACGAAGTACCATTTTGAAAATTATCCCGAACATCAGAATATAAAAATTGAAAATGATTCTGTTTTAACCATTCACAAAAAATTAGGAAAAAAAGTCAGTGAAAAATTAGAATATGCATCTACTCCTTTCAGAGAAATTTTCTACGATGAAAATGAGACTATAAAAGAGAAAATCATTTATAAAAATTATCAAAATGCTTTTAATGAATGGGTTATTTGGGAAGAAATAAAATATGATGAAAGAGGAAAGGTGATTAACCGAAAATTTCCTAATAAATCTATATACAAACTTAAAGACGGAATTTTAGTTTATAGACAAAATGTACATAGAGTCAAAGGTTGTGGTAATTCTTATACTGTCAAAAACAAAATGCTATCAATGTATTATTTACAACTCTATTCTTCTTCGATATTATTTAACTTAAAATTGAATAAGAATTTCGTAGATAATTTTGATACATCAGCTGTTGAAGAAAACGAAGAGTTGATCTACAATTATTTAGACTTTACAGATAGTTCAAAAGTAACTGCAGATTATTCAGCATCAAAAGATGTAAAAGATGAAATTCTCAGAACTTCAAAGAGCGTACGAAGAAAAGACAGATACGTAAAAAGATATTTCGAAGGTTTGGAAGTAGAAGCAGAAACAATGACAGGTAAAAAATATACATTTAATCCATCTCAAAATTCTGATCTTTTATCTTTTCCAATTCATACATTTTTAACTAAAGAAGATTATTAAAAATTCAAAAACAATGCAGACAACAGATACAGTATTAATGATAGAGCCGATTGCATTTGGCTACAATGCAGAAACGGCAGAGAACAATTATTTTCAGGTAGAGCAGAAAGGAGCAGATATTCAGTCAAAAGCTTTGGCGGAATTCAAAATTTTTGTTGAAAAACTGAGAAGTAAAGGGGTTAACGTGATCACCGTTAAAGACACCATCGATCCTCATACTCCGGATTCTATTTTCCCTAACAACTGGGTAAGTTTCCATAAAGATGGGAAAGTGGTTTTGTATCCGATGTTCGCTTCAAACAGAAGGGTAGAACGAAGAGAAGATATTATCGAGAGTATAAAAAATCAAGGTTTTGAAGTATCTGAAATTGATGATTGGTCATTGCCTGAAATTCAGGGGCACTTTTTGGAAGGAACTGGAAGTATGATTTTCGATCATGATAACAAAATTGCTTACGGGTCGGTTTCTTTGAGACTTGATGAAAGCTTATTCAGAGAGTTTTGTTCTAAATACAGATTTACACCTGTTGTTTTCCATTCGTTTCAAACGGTTGGAGAAGAGAGACTCCCAATTTATCATACTAACGTAATGATGTGCGTTGCAGACCAATTTGTTGTGATTTGTCTCGACTGTATTGATAATGAGTTGGAAAGAAGCAAAGTTATTGAAACGATTAAAAATTCAGGAAAAGAAATCATAGAAATTTCTGAACAACAAATGCAGCAATTTGCAGGAAATATGCTTCAGGTGCAGAATACAGATGGCAAAAAATACTTAGTAATGAGCCAAACCGCTTATCAGTCTTTAAATGCTGAGCAAATTTCAAATATTGAAAAGTATTGCGAAATCATCTATTCAGATTTGAATACCATTGAAGTAAACGGAGGTGGAAGCGCACGTTGTATGTTGGCAGAAGTCTTCTTGCCTAAAAAATAAATTATTTTAAATTGAATAAATTAAAAACTTCTGGCTTTCTCTTAAGTCAGAAGTTTTTTTATGCTTCAATCTCAAGCAACCGTTAAAAAACTTTAAATTTGTAAAAATATAAAGTTTTGATTATGAGTAAGAGATTATATTTGAGCATGGTAATACTTCTGTGCTTTTTTTCAAATGCCCAGCAAAAAACCTATTGTAATCCGATCAATATTGACTATGGCTACACACCTTTTGAAGTTTTTTCAAAGCAAGGAAAGCACCGTGCAACAGCCGATCCGGTGATTGTCAATTTTCAGAAAAAACTGTTTCTTTTTTCTACCAATCAGGAAGGCTATTGGCACAGCGATAATATGCTCGACTGGAAATTTGTCAAAAGAAAATTCCTCAGAGACAATAAATACACCCACGACCTAAACGCTCCTGCAGTTTGGGCGATGAAAGATACCTTATATGTTTACGGTTCAACTTGGGAATCTGATTTCCCAATTTGGAAAAGTACAAATCCCACAGTTGATGATTGGAAAATTGCTGTTGACACGCTAAAAGTTGGAGCGTGGGATCCTGCTTTTCATTATGATGAAGATAAAAATAAACTGTATTTGTATTGGGGATCAAGCAACGAATGGCCTCTTTTAGGAACTGAAGTTAAAGTTAAAAATCTGCAGTCTGAAGGTTTTGTAAAACCTATTTTAAGATTAAAACCTGAAGATCATGGTTGGGAAAGATTTGGAGAATATAATGATAATGTTTTCCTGCAACCTTTTGTAGAGGGAGCTTGGGTAACTAAATATAAAGACAAATATTACATGCAGTACGGTGCTCCGGCAACAGAATTCAGCGGATATTCTGACGGAGTTTATGTTTCTAAAAATCCTTTAGAAGGTTACGAATACCAACAGCACAACCCGTTTTCTTATAAACCGGGAGGTTTTGCGAGAGGAGCGGGGCATGGTGCTACTTTCGAAGATAATTATAAAAACTGGTGGCATGTTTCCACAATTTTTATTTCCACAAAAAATAATTTTGAAAGACGTTTAGGAATCTGGCCTGCAGGTTTCGACAAAGATGATGTAATGTACACCAACACGGCTTATGGCGATTATCCGACTTTACTTCCGCAGTTTGCGCAGGGAAAGGATTTTTCTAAAGGTCTTTTCACTGGTTGGATGTTGTTAAATTATAACAAACCTGTTCAGGTTTCGTCTACTTTAGGAGGATATCATTCTAATAATGCTGTAGATGAAGATATTAAAACGTATTGGAGCGCCAAAACTGGGAATTCAGGGGAATGGTTTCAGACCGATTTAGGTGAAGTTTCTACCATTAATGCGATTCAGATCAACTATGCAGATCAGGATGTTGAGTTTATGGGAAAAACAGAAGGTAAAATGCATCAGTATAAAATCTTCGGTTCAAATGACGGCAAAAAATGGAAAGTAATTGTTGATAAAAGTAAGAACACCAAAGATGTTCCTCACGATTATGTAGAATTAGAGAAACCTGCCGAAGCAAGATTCTTAAAAATGGAAAATCTGAAAATGCCTACAGGAAAATTTGCATTAAGCGGTTTCAGAGTTTTTGGAAAAGGAGCGGGAACGAAACCCGGAAAAGTTCAGAATTTTGTTCCGTTAAGAGCTGATCCTAAAAAATATGGTGAGAGAAGAAGCATTTGGATGAAATGGCAGCAAAATTCAGAAGCTGATGGTTATGTTATTTATTGGGGGAAATCTCCGGATAAACTATACGGAAGCATTATGGTATACGGAAAAAATGAATATTTTTTCACCGGAGCAGACCGTGTAGATTCTTATTATTTCCAGATTGAAGCGTTTAATGCTAATGGAATTTCTGAGAAAACGGAAGTTTTTAAATCAGAATAAAGTTAAAATTTATTTTTATAGCCTCAGAATTGTTATTGTTCTGAGGTTTTTTTATTTTTATAAAAAACTATTACATGAGTGATTTAATTTTAGATGATGACATTGATACACAAATCATCAGTAGGTATTATTTACTTAAAGATGATAAACGTATATCTTTTTTACCAAATGTAAAACCCATAAATATTTTTGTTGGTGCCAATAATAGTGGGAAAAGTTGGATGATGAGGTATCTAATGCAGATGAAAAATCATACTAAAGTCAATTTTTTTGAAATCAACGACTTAATTATTGATTTTAACCAGGTTCTAGGCGAAGATTTGGTAGCACAACAAATTCCAAGTATATCTTTTATAGACGGAAACTTACCTCCTTTACAAATAAAAAAAATTAATAATAATAACTTTTACAATATCAGAAAAATATCAGAAACAAATGATATTCATCTTAAAAAGTTTAATAATCTTAACATTAATAAACGGGGTTACTATAATATTCCTATTGATGAGACTAAGATTAATAAATTATCTGTGATTAATCAGAAAATAATTGAGGCAGCAAAATTTGAGGATAGATTAGAAAATCTTACGAAGATATTTATCCCTACATTGAGAACAGCTCATTCATTATATGATTCAAAAAGGATTAAGATTGAAGATGATATTTTTCATATAACCTTACAGCAAAATTTTCCTCTTGATAATATAAAAATATTTACTGGTTTACATTTGTATAAAGAAATTCTAAATGCTCGAAATGCACGAAAAGATGTGAGAAAAAGATTTGAAGATTTTGAAACCTTTGTGCAAAACAACTTTTTTAGCGGGAAGAAAATAGATGTTGTTGCGTATTTTGATAAAGATAAAAGTCTCCAAGGTGATAATTCTGATGAAGTTATTTATATTCATATTGAGGGTGAGAATGATACAAGAAAACTGCATGAATTAGGTGATGGAATTCAAGCTATAATTATTTTGATGTACCAAATATTTATGGCTGAAGAGAATTCTGTTATTTTTATTGATGAACCTGAATTAAATCTTCATCCAGGAATGCAAAGATTATTTTTTGAACAGATTTCATTTAATAAAGATATTACTAAGAAGAAACTTACATATTTTATTTCAACACATTCAAATCACTTATTAGATTTGACTTTGGAAAGTGATGATGTTTCTATTTATTCTTTTACTCCAATTGTTGAGAATGGAGATAAAAAGATTCTTATTAAAAATATAAACTTTGGAAATGCAGAATTGTTACGAGATTTAGGGGTTAACAATACTTCAGTGTTCTTAGCTAACGCAAGTATTTGGGTTGAAGGAATATCGGATCGTAATTATATCAAAGCATTTCTAAAAGCGTATTGTGATGCTGAAGAAGGAAGAGTTTATCCTAAAGAAGATATTGATTTTACTTTTTTTGAATATGCTGGTGGAAATATAGAACATTATATTTTGGGAGAAGAATTTAATGATGATGAAGAGGAAAGATTTGTTGAAGAAATAAATGCTTTGGCACTATCAAATAAAATATTTCTATTGGCTGATTCAGATATGTCAAAAGAAGGAACAAAGAAATATTTAAGATTAAAATCTTTTGAAGAAAAGTTTTCTCGAGATAAAAATTTTGATGGATTGATTCTTTGGAATATTAGAGAATCAGAAAATCTTTTACCTAAAGAAGTTTGGCAAAAAGTATTAATTGAGTTTTGTAGCAAAAATAATATTGATGAACAAGCTCAAAATAAAATTGATACATTCTTTGTGGAAAATGTAGAACTAAATCGTACAGAATATGTAGGAAAGTTTTTAAAAAAAATTAAAGAATCCGGTATTCCATTAAATGAAGTTTGTAAAAAGCAAAGTAGAGGCTCTGGAGAAGAATGGCAGACATTTAAAGATAAAGCAGGCCTAAGCAGAATAGTTCTTGAGAAAACATTAAATAAAGAAATCACATGGAATGATTTTAAACAAGTTCCAGAAATCGTTACACTTACAAAAAAAATCTATCAATTTATTTTTAAACAAGAAAAAGATTTGACCTCTTGATTTTGATTTAAAAATCGAAACCCACCAATTTCTTGATGGGTTTCTGTACAAAATAAAATATATGAAGATTGAATGTTAACGTGTTCTGCTTTTGATATCGTCTGAAGCACTTTCTATGTTTCTTACTTTTTTCACTTTTTGGTTTCCGAAAGTGTAGGTAATGCTGAAAGTTCCCCCTCTGTTGTATCTGTTTTGATGAATGTAATTGTAGTTTCCATTGGTTTGGTAATCTTCAATTTCTATGATATTGGTGTTTAATACATCATTTACATTAAGAGCAAAAGTCCAGTCGTTCCAGTTTTTCTTAAGGCTTAGATCAAGACTCATTAAGTTTCTCAATTCACCTAGTTCAATTTGTTGTTTGTCAACGAAGAAGTAATTAACCCCTAAAAACCAAGTCTTCTTTTTGTCTAAACGAAGGGTATTGTTGGTTTGTATTACAATACTTGTAGAGTTTCTTTTGTTAGAATATACTACAGGTTTTCCGTCAATATCCTGAAAGCTGTCGCCTGTTGTAGGGTCAATTGCTAACGTTCCGTTGTTGATGTTATGTTGAGCTCCAATATTAAAACTTGTAGTTAAATATTGTTTAAAGAAAGTTTTTTGCATTCCTACCATTGCAGACATTTCCTGTTTGTCACCAAAATTAGTCCTGATATATCTCAGTTGGTTTTGTTTACCAACTTCTCCTGAAGGACTTACCGGATAACCTTGTAATGGTACCTGTGTAATCTGATCTTTAAAATATGAATGGTTTAAAATCAAGAAATAAGAACTCTTATACATATACGTTAATTCCTGATTGTAGGTAGAAGAAGCTTTTACAAACGGGTTGTTTTGCGTATAATTATCTTCTGTCAAGATATTTCTTACCGGATTGATCTCCCAAAAACTTGGTCTTCTCATTCTGCTTGAAAAAGCATAAGAGATGTTATTGTTGTCATTAAGAGCATAATTAACGCTCAGATAAGGCAAGATATTATTATATTTTCTTTCAATTCTCTTTAAACTTTCGTCTGGAGCATTATCAGAAGTTCCCAAACTATTGGTGATTTCGTATCTTGTTCCTATTTTTCCTGAGAATTTATCTGAGAATTTCTTTTCTGCAGTAATATAAAATCCGTAAATATTTTCATCATAAATAAAATGATTAGGATTATGTTCTTCTGCTTTTAAAGGAGGTGTTGGGTTTTTTCTGAATGTATCATTTTTAGTGTCATTATCAGTTTTTGTTTTATTGTAATTTCCACCTACAGAAACTGTAAAATCGTTTTTAAACTTTTTAATATAATCTACAGTTCCCGAAAAATTATTGATAACCTGCGGAAGATCTTGAAAAACCTGTTGAGTAATTCCTAATTCCTGTCTGTTTATATTAGAATCAAAAGTTTTGTTATCAGTAAACTGAAATCTTTTATAGTTAAGATATGCTGCATTTAGATTTAGCTTGCTTCCTAAAGAGTCTGTTTTCAATTCGTAATTTAAGTTTACTGAATTATTGTAAGAACGAGCGTCTTCTTTATTTTTCGACCAAGTATATTCAGTTTTGTTTCCTGTTTTAATCGTGTTGAATAAATTTACCGTAGAATTATAGCTTTTATTCGCTGATGTATTCCATGTTAAGGCAAGATTACTTTTGTCGGTCAATTGATAATCGATATTCATGTAACCACCAATACTTTGGTTAGGATCATCAATGTTTCCTACAGATTCGTTAGAAGAAGTGTCGTTTCCGTTTCGTAAGGTATATTGTTGTGCCTGAATATTTTCTCCACCATTCAAATTGGCACTGATTCCGAGTTTGTCTTTGCGGTAATTCGCAGAAAAACTTGCCGAACTGGCATTGTATTTATTCTGAGAGTTGGCCATTCTCATGTTTCCGTTGAGGCCGTCGCTCATTTTTTTCTTCATCACGATATTGATGATTCCGTCTGAAGACTCTACCTGAAATTCGCTTCCTGGTACGGTGATTACTTCTATTTTCTGAATATTTTCTGCCGGTGTGTTTTTCAACAACTGCGTCAAAGATTCAGCATCCATATTGGTTTTTCTTCCGTTAATGTAAATCAGAGCATTGTTTTTTCCTGCAATTTTCAAGGTTTTATCATCGGTAGATGAAAGAAGTGGGGTTTGTTTCAGTAAATCAAAAGTCGTATTTCCTTTTGTTACAGGTGATGCGGCTACGTCGTATACAAAACGGTCAGATTGTTTTTTGAAAACCTGCTTTTTCAATACAACTTCTTCTATTTTTTGAGTTTTTACAGAATCTGATTTTTTTTCTTGGGCAAAAGCAAATCCGCTAAAGAAAAGTGCTGCGATGAATATTTGAGTTTTCATAATTATATTTTTTAGTTTAGATGCTTGTATCTGTTATTATTTTACATTGCAAAGATATATAATAAATTTAGTATCATGCAATACAAAGTAGTAAATATGTTTTTGTTTTTGATTTAAATGTTTGATTTCCAGTAGTTAAATTTTATTATTGGAGTTTGTAGAATTTTGAGTTTCTACATAATTAGACAACCATAACAGTAGATTTGTTACAGCAAGAGTAAATTTTTTTTTTAAATTTTGATTATTCTCTGTCGAAACGCGCCAATTTTTTATCAATCCAAATGGTAGCAAAAGGAAAGAAGGCAGCTATGAGAGCAAAGACAGAATCTTCATCATCCCACGTATATATTTTTCTTGTAGAAGGAAGAAATAGCAGATAAAGTGTAAAAAAGAATCCATGGATACTTCCGATTGTACTGATATAGACAATTGGAAAAATACCTTCAGGATCAACCCGAATCCAAATCATTGCAGTGAAAAGAAAAAACCATGAAATTGCTTCAGCCAAACAGATTTGCTTAAACCACTTGATGACTTTTTCCTGAGGATATTTTGAGAAAAAATTTTCGATGAATTCCATGATAACTAAAAAATAATTTTGCTTAACTTCTACTTATAAAAACTACTTCCATCCAGATATTCAAAAACTTCAGGCGGAAGCATCGGTCTTACATTTTTACCCTGCTGAATCATATTGCGAATTTCTGTTGCAGACAATTCAATAACGGGAGCTTTTATATGCGAAATATTTTCGTGGTTTGTATATTCTGAATCTTTTTTATCACCTTCAAAAACTCTGGGATAAACAATAATGTGATGATTTTTTATCAATAAATCAGCATTTTTCCACTTGTGCAAACTTCCCAGATTATCTTCACCCATGATTAAACTAAAAGAATAGTCGGGATGTTTTTCTTTCAGATAAGTTAAAGTATCGATGGTGTAACTAGGTGTAGGAAGTGAAAACTCTACATTCGAAGCCCGCATATCCGGATAATTTTTGATGGCAAGTTCTACCATATCGAGCCTGTTATGATCATTCAGAAGTGACTTTTTTTCTTTAAACGGATTTTGCGGACTCACCACAAACCACAATTCATTCATGTCTGAATTTTCAAGAATATAATTCGCCAATATCAAATGCCCGATATGAATTGGGTTAAATGATCCGAAAAATAAACCGATTTTTTTCATTATTTCAGGGCTTAGGAATTAGGTTTTTAGGAATTCGTTTGCAGTTTAGTGATGAGTGCGTTCAACATTTTTGCAATTTCTTCTGATTTTTTACTTAAATGATCAAACTCATCAGTATTTAAATAATTTAGATTTTTCGAGATTATCAATTGAGTTTCAAATTCTGCACAACTTCCTCTCGCTATTTTTAAAAATTGAAGGTAATCAATTTGTGATCTTCTAGAATGTCCTTCTGCAATATTCGATGGAATTGAAATTGATGAACGACGAATTTGACTGGTTAAAGAATAGATCTCTTCTTTTGGGAAATTTTTGGTACAAGAATAAATATCTGTTACAAGATCTACAGATTTCTGCCAAACAATTAATTCCTTATAATTTCCCATATGTTTTTCTAATCCCTAAAACCTAATCTAGAAATTTCACATCTTTAATATTCAGGCAATGCGTTACATTTCCTTTCCAGTGATTTTCTTCTAATGTAAAGGCGATATCGAAATTTTTAGTTCTGAAATCATCTGCAAATTGTCCCAGTTTAAAACCTACACATTCTATATTTCTTCCGGTAGATTCTTGTTTAATGTAAAACTTAAGGTGATTATTATCTTTACCCATCGTTTTTAAGTAACCGGAAATTTTCTGATTTCTTAAAACCAAATTAGGCTTCATATTGTGAGGTCCGAAAGGAGCCAGTTTTCTGTGGAAATTGATAAAATCTCTGTTAATTTCATCAATATCAACATCAGCATCTATGGTAATTGACGGTTCTTTTTGATGGTCTTTTATTTTTTCACCGACAATTCTTTCAAATTTAATTTTGAAATCCTCAAACTTCGATTTTTCCATAGAAAGTCCTGCTGCCGCGTGATGTCCTCCGAATTTCAAAAAATATTCCGAGCATAAATCCAACGCTTCATGCACATCAAAATCTGAAACTGATCTTGCAGAAGCTACCATTTCTCCATTATTTCCGTCTGTGAAAACAAGAGTGGGTTTATAGTAGGTTTCAGTAAGTCTTGAAGCTACAATTCCTATAACCCCTTTATTCCATTCGGGATGGTAAACGATGGTTGAGAACTTTGTCTGTTGTTGTGATTCTATGATTTGGTTAAGCGCTGAAAGGGTAGAATTCATGTCGAGTTCACGCCTTTCATCGTTAAGATTCATGATGTCGCTTACAATTTGGTGAGCGTGTTTCAGGTTGTCTGAAACCATCAGTTCTACGGCTGCTTTTCCTTGGGAAATTCTTCCGGCAGCGTTGATTTTTGGTGCAATTTCAAAAACAATATTTGAAATTTCAAAATGAGAAAGTTTATCTTCCGGAATCAAAAGTCTCAGTCCCATATTTCGGGTTTTTCTGAGCATTTTAAGTCCCATTTTTGCTAAAACTCTGTTTTCTCCGGTCATCGAAACAATATCTGCAGCAATAGAAATTGCCAGAAGATCTGTCAATTCAAACAGTTCCGATTCGGGGATTTTATAAATGGTATTCAGACCTTGGCATAGTTTAAAGCCTACGCCACAGCCGGAAAGTTCTTTAAAAGGATATCTGCAGTCGATTCTTTTCGGGTCTAAAACTGCTGTTGCATCAGGAATTTCATCTCCGGGTAAGTGGTGATCACAAATGATAAACTCAATGTCTTTGGTTTTGGCATAATTAATCATGTCAATCGCCTTAATTCCGCAATCTAATGCGATAATAAGCGAAAAGCCATTTTCCTTTGCAAAATCAATACCTTCGGTAGAAATTCCGTATCCTTCAGAATTACGGTCTGGGATATAGTAATCTAAATATTTTTTTTGAACAATTTTTCTGAGATAAAGATACATCAGCGCAACCGCAGTGGTTCCGTCTACGTCATAATCTCCGTAAACCATAATTTTTTCACCATTTTCTATAGCTGTTGCAATGCGTTCTACCGCTTTTTGCATATCTGCCATCAGAAAAGGGTTGTGAATATCGGTTACGTTAGGTTTGAAAAATTCTCTCGCCTTTTGATAATTGTCGATTCCTCTGAGAACTAATAGTTTGGATTCAAAAGTTCCAAAACCAAGCGACGAACTCAATCCATCTACAATTTCTTCATCAGGTTCGGGTTTATAAATCCATTTTTGACTCATGTCACAAAAATAGGTAAAATTTATTTTAAAAGCTATTGAAATGTCTACTCAAATTCAAATTCATTTCCCTTTTGGTGTTGAATTATTTTTAATATAAATGATGGCTTATGATTAAGTTTTCAATGAATTTTAATTTTTTTTACAGTTTAGCAAAACCAAAGCGTTGAGAGTCTCGTAAGTAATTTTAAATATTAAACCCATTTAAAAATTATATTATGAAAAAACCAATTCAAGTTTCTAACCAGGGAACAACTCTGGATACCGGCAGAAGAAACTTTCTAAAACTGAGCGGCATTGGTATTGCTGTTGCCGGCCTTACTTTGATAGGCTGCGATGACGACGATTTCGAATACATAGAACCTAACAAAATATTTGATTTAGGAACAGGTGATGTAGGTGTTCTTAATTATGCGTATGCACTTGAACAGTTAGAAGCAGATTTTTATACCAAAGTTGTTAATAATTTCTATTCCGGAATTTCAAATGCCGAAAAAGAAGTTCTTACAGATCTTTATCATCATGAAGTGATACACCGCGATTTTTTCAAGGCTGCCATTTCTGGTGTAACGAATAATGTTTTACCCACTTTGGAATTTCAGTATTCGAATGTGAATTTTAACGACAGAAACTCAGTTTTGGCTACAGCAAAAGCTTTAGAAGATACTGGTGTTGCTGCATATAATGCTGCTGGGAAATATATTTCGAATCCTGCTTATTTGGTGATTGCAGGAAAAATTGTTTCTGTAGAAGCAAGACACGCTTCCGCGATTAGAAATTTGATCAATCCGGGAACTGCAGCATTTTCAGGAGATGATGTCATCAATGCAAACGGGCTTGATGTTGCCAAAGAACCAAAGGATATCGTAATGGCAGCCGGAGGATTTATAAAAACTCCATTCACATGGAAAGAACAAGGTATCAACTAATCAATTTAAATCTATTATTATGAATATTCTTAAATTACTAGATAAACTTTCAGACGACTCTTTTTTTACAAGACAAACGTCTAGATCAGGTTCGCTTTCAGATATTTCCGCACTTGGAAAGAAAGCCGCAGTTGCAGCTTTGCCATTAGGTTTGGCTGGTTTAATGACCACTACCGCAAAAGCAGAAACCTTTAACGATAACGTTCCAGGAACAACGATGAAAAGTGCTTTAACAGACGCTCTCCAGTTAGCTTTAACACTGGAATACTTAGAAGATGAATATTACAGAATAGGTCTCAATGCGGGAACTTTAATTCCTACAGCAGACCGTACTGTTTTTATGCAGATTTCTAAACATGAAGAAGCTCACGTTGCGTTTCTGAAAGCAACATTAACATCTTTAGGAGAAACTCCGGGAGCAAAACCTACCTTCGATTTTACAGCCGGAGGAAATTTTACACCATTTACCAATTACCAACAGTTTTTGATTTTAGCGCAAGCTTTTGAAGATACAGGAGTAAGAGCTTATAAAGGACAAGCAGGAAATGTGATGTCTAACAAGGCGGTTCTTCAGGCTGCTTTACAGATTCATTCCGTGGAAGCGAGGCATGCTTCTCAGGTGCGAAGAATGCGAGCCAATAAAGGTTGGATAGAATTAGCCGATGGAGGAAGTATGCCTCCTGCAACAAATCCAGTCTATGTAGGAGAAGGTGTTACACTACAAGCTGGATTTAATACTGCAACTGCTTTTGGAGCTGCCGCCGGATCTGCAGCTTATGATGAGGTACTTAGCGGTTCAGATGCTGCTGCGATTGCAGGTCTGTTTATTGTTTAAATAATTTCTTTTTAATATTAAAAATCCTTTTTCGGTAGTTTTCCGGAAAAGGATTTTATTTTGAGGAAAAGTATTATCTTCACCGCACAAATTATTTAAGTATGAAAAAAATCTTAATTTCGGCGCTTTTAATAAGTGCTTTCTCGGGAGTTCAGGCTCAGAAAATTAATCTTGGAAAAGCTGCAGGTATTGTATCTAAAGGAGCTTCAGCTTTATCTTTTTCCAATGCAGATGCCATAAAATTATCTAAAGAATCGGTTGATTATATGGATAAGAATAATCCTATTGCGGGTCCGAAAGATCCTTATACGGTAAGATTGAATAAGCTTTTTGGTAAACATAAATCTCAGGATGGTTTAAACCTGAACTATAAAGTTTATAAAGTAAAAGATATCAATGCATTTGCTTGTGCGGATGGCAGTGTTCGTGTTTTTTCTTCTTTAATGGACATTATGACGGATGATGAATTATTAGCTGTAATTGGTCATGAAATTGGTCATGTTAAAAATGAGGACACAAAAGATGCTATTAAATCGGCTTATTTAAAGGCTGCTGCTTTAGATGCTGCTTCATCAGCTTCTTCTACGGTGGCTAATTTAAATGAAAGCCAGGTTGGGAAAATGGCAAATGAATTTTTAGATGCTTCTCACAGTAAAAAACAAGAGTCTCAAGCTGATACATATTCTTACGATTTTATGAAAGCAAATAATTATAATGTTGTTGGAGCTTACACGGCATTTAAAAAATTAGCTTTATTATCAGAAGGAGGAACGGCTCAGTCAGGATTTGAGAAAATGTTTAACTCGCATCCGGACAGCAATAAAAGAGCAGAAGCGGTGAAAAAACGTGCTGAAAAAGATGGATTATGGAAAGACCCGGGAACGGTAGCTTTGCCTAAAGCAAAATTGACAAAGTAATTGTAATCTAAATAAAAAAATCCTCAAATAATTTTGAGGATTTTTTTTTATGAATTTTAATGTTCTTCTCAAATTTAAGAATACATTTTTTCTCTTAATTCTTTAATCTTTTTATCAGCAAGATATTCGTCATAAGTCATCTCTCTGTCGATGATTCCGTTTGGTGTCAATTCAACGATTCTGTTACAGACTGTAGAAAGCATTTCGTGGTCATGAGATGCCAATAAAAGATTTCCTTTAAAGTTTGACAATGAGTTGTTCAAAGTTGTAATACTTTCAAGATCTAAGTGGTTTGTAGGTTCATCTAATAAAAGAACGTTTGCTTTCTGAAGCATCATTCTACTGAACATACATCTCATTTTTTCACCTCCTGAAAGTACTTTACAAGACTTCAAAGCTTCATCACCTGAGAAAAGCATTCTGCCTAAGAATCCTCTCATGAATTCTTCGTGGCGCTCTTCATCGTTTTTGGTAAATTGTCTCAACCAGTCAACTAAGTTGATATCTTCTTTAAAGAAATCTGTATTATCTAAAGGCATATGAGATTGGTTGGTAGTAACTCCCCAAGCAACAGCTCCTTTGTCTGCTTCAACGTTTCCTGCTAAAATTTCGAAAAACTCTGTGATTGCTAAAGAGTTTTTAGACAAAACAGCAACTTTATCTCCTTTTTTAAGGTTTAAATCAATATTAGAGAACAGTAATTCTCCGTCTTTTGTTTTTTCAAGCCCTTTTACATCTAAAATCTGATCACCAACTTCTCTTTCCATTTCAAAAATGATAGCCGGGTATCTTCTAGAAGAAGGCTTAATGTCATCGATGTTTAATTTGTCGATCATTTTCTTTCTTGCAGTTGCCTGCTTAGCTTTTGCAACGTTTGAACTAAATCTCGCAATGAAATCCTGAAGTTCTTTCTTCTTTTCCTCCGCTTTTTTGTTAGCCTGAGCTCTTTGTCTTGTCGCTAATTGAGAAGCTTGATACCAGAAAGAGTAGTTACCTGTGTAAAGGTTTAATTTAGCATAATCTAAATCTCCGATGTGCGTACAAACTGTATCTAAGAAGTGACGGTCGTGAGAAACTACAATTACTGTGTTTTCATAATCAGCAAGGAAATCTTCTAGCCAAGAAATGGTATCAATATCAAGGTCATTCGTAGGTTCATCCAAGATCAATACATCAGGATTTCCGAAAAGCGCCTGAGCCAAAAGAACTTTTACTTTGTCCTTATTCTCTAGTTCGCTCATCATTTGCCAGTGCATATCGTCTTTGATACCAACATTTGAAAGCATGGTTTGTGCATCAGATTCAGAGTTCCATCCACCCATTTCATCATAGACAACACCTAGTTCACCGGCTTTAATTCCGTCTTCGTCAGAGAAGTCTTCCTTTGCATAAAGGGCATCCATCTCTTCTTTTATTTCAAATAATTTTTTGTTACCTCTTAAAACCGCTTCCAGTACAGTAAATTGATCGTAAGCAAAGTGATCCTGCTCAAGAACAGACATTCTTTTTCCAGGTTCCAAAGATACATGTCCTGTTGTTGGGTCTTGCTTTCCTGTTAATATTTTAAGGAATGTGGACTTTCCTGCACCATTTGCTCCGATGATTCCGTAGCAGTTTCCTTTGGTAAACATTATGTTTACCTCGTCAAAAAGAACTCTTTTCCCGAATTGTAAAGATAAATTAGATACTGTTAACATATAGTTTTGTAAATTTGGCGCAAAATTACGAAAAGAATTTGGGTAAATTATAATAATGTAATACTCAAGTTTTTATATGAAAGCAAATTTTGTATATTTAATAACAAAATTTAATATAATGAAGATTGAAAAAACAGTCAGGATACTCAATAAAAGGGCTAGATTTGAATATGAAATTCTCGAAGAAATAGAGGCGGGAATGGTATTGACGGGCACCGAAATTAAATCTTTACGCTCTTCCAAAGCATCTATTACAGAAGCTTTTTGCCAGTTCATTGATGGTGAATTGTATATCATTAATATGATGATTGATGAATATAAATTGGGCACTTTTTATAATCATAAAACAAAAAGGGAACGAAAGTTGCTCTTGCACAAAAGAGAATTGTTAAAATTTGAAAAAAAACTTAAGGATGCAGGGAATACAATAGTTCCATTAAAACTTTATATTAATGACGGGGGGAAGGCTAAAATTCTTATCGCATTGGGAAGAGGTAAAAAACTCTTTGATAAAAGAGAGGCAATAAAAGATAGAGAAAACAAACGAAACCTCGATAGAATATTAAAGAAAAGTTAAAAATCATCCTGAAAACTTTGTTTATAAAGAAAAATTATATTTATTTTGCAATATCAATTATTTAATCATTTAATTCTATGAAAAATCTAAAATTAGGAATTTCAGCATTGGCGCTTACGGTTGCCTCTACTGTTTTCGCTCAGACTACCAACAATCCGTGGATGATCGGGGTTGGTGCTCATGCGGAAAACCATACAGCACAGCGTAGTAACTTCAGTAACACGTTTGCTGCTACTAATTTGACGAAGAATATGTTCAATATGAACAATTTTTCTATTACACCACCACTTTCTAAGTTAACAGTTGCTAGAAACATTGGTAAAGGTTTAGTTATTGATTGGCAAACTTCTGTTGGAAATGTTGAGAACAAGAGACTTAACATGGGTAAAGAGTTCATGTTAATGACTGGTCTTGGTTTCCAAGCTAAAGCTGCTGGTTTACTTTGGGACGAAGAGTCTTGGTTTGATCCTTACTTGAGAGTAGGTGCAAACTACTTAAGACATGATTACACATCTCTTACTTTCCCGAGACAAACTTTCATCAACGGGAATCCTGAAGAAAGGACTCCTAATGGAGATGCTGGAAATGAAATGGGTAAAGCAAACCACTTTACAGTATCTACGGGTGCAGGTGTTAACTTCTGGTTAACTAAAAACTTTGGTTTGGGTGTACAAGGTGATTATGTTTCTACTCCAGGTGACAAAGCTAATTATGCTAACTTCTGGCAAGCTTCTGCTTCTTTGAACTTTAGATTCGGGAACAGAGATAGAGATAAGGATGGTATCTTAGATAAAGACGATTTATGCCCAGATACACCAGGTTTACCAGAATTCCAAGGATGTCCTGATACAGACGGTGATGGAGTTCCAGATAAAGACGATCAATGTCCAGATGTTGCTGGACCGGTTGAAAACAACGGTTGTCCTTGGCCAGATACAGATGGCGATGGTATTATCGACAAAGATGATGCTTGTCCATCAGTTGCAGGTCCTGCAGAAAACAACGGATGTCCTTGGCCAGATACAGATGGTGATGGTATCTTAGATAAAGATGATGCATGTCCTACAGTTCCTGGTGTTCCAGAATTCAACGGATGTCCTCCTCCACCAGTTAAGCCTGTTGCTGAAAAAGTAACTGAAGAGTTTAGAGATCTATTATTTGATTTCAACAAAGCTACTATCAGAGCTCAATCTAACGGTAAATTAGATCAAGCTGCTAGAATTATCAAAGAAGAGGCTGCAGGTCAAAACTTTGTAATCGTTGGTATGACTGACAAAAAAGGTAGCGATGTTTATAACTTGAACTTATCTAGACAAAGAGCTGCTGCTGTAGTTGCTGCTTTAGAAGCTAGAGGTGTAAGCCCTGCTGTATTGAAGTCAATCGGTATTGGTGAGCAAGAAGCTACTGTTGCTGAAACTGCTTCAGATGCTGAAAGACAAGCTGATAGAAAGGTTGTTGTAAGAGCTATCTCTGGAGGTTCAGAGTGGGAAACTTACAAAAAATCTGACTTACCAGTTAAAAAAGCTCCAGCTAAGAAAAAAGCTCCAGCTAAGAAAAAGAAAAAATAATTAATTTTTCTAAATAATAAATACCTCCAGGTTTCTGGAGGTATTTTTTTTGTTGTTGATTTTGAGTAATTTTGTCAAAATTTAAATTATAAAATGGGAAGAGCATTTGAATATAGAAAAGCCTCAAAAATGGCTCGTTGGGATAAAATGGCCAAGACTTTTTCTAAAATAGGTAAAGACATTGCTTTAGCAGTAAAAGCCGGAGGAACAGATCCGGAAGCTAACCCTGCATTGAGAAGATGCATTCAAAATGCAAAGGGTGCCAATATGCCAAAAGATAATGTTGAAAGAGCAATCAAGAAAGCAGGCGGAGCAGATGCAGAAAACTACGAAGAAATTACTTATGAAGGATACGGGCAAGGTGGTGTAGCATTTTTCGTAGAATGTACTACAAATAATCCTACTAGAACTGTTGCTAACGTAAGAGCAATCTTCAACAAGTTTGACGGTAACCTGGGTAAGAATGGTGAATTAGCTTTTATCTTCGACAGAAAAGGAATTTTCACCATCGATTTATCTAAAGTTACAATGGATTGGGATGATTTTGAAATGGAAATGATTGATGGCGGAGCAGAAGATGTTGAAAAAGATGAAGAAGAAGTAATGATTACCACTGCTTTTGAAGATTTCGGTTCTTTATCACATAAATTAGATGAGCTTAAAATAGAAGCTAAAAGCGCAGAATTGCAGAGGATTCCGAATAATACGAAAGAGGTTACTTTAGATCAATTTAAAGCAAATATGAAAATGCTTGATCGTTTTGAAGAAGATGATGATGTGCAAAACGTTTATCATAACATGGAAATTACTGACGAATTAATGGAATCTTTATAAAAGATAATATAGCATTCATATACAATTCATTTTCAATTAGTTTCTTTGCATAAGAATCAATTGTGAAATCGCCATCATTGGTAAATTGAAATACTGATACGCATGGCGATCACATTTGATCATTAGTAAGATAAATATCTGCAATTTGAAAAGAAACGTTGAACTTGTTATCATTTCGGATGTACATTTGGGAACTTACGGATGTAAGGCCAAAGAACTTCTACGGTATCTAAATTCTATTCAACCGAAAACGTTAGTTTTAAATGGTGATATCATTGATATTTGGCAGTTTAAAAAGTCTTACTTCCCTAAGCCTCATTTGAAAGTGATCAAAAAGATCATTTCATTTGCTACAAAAAATACAAATGTCTATTATATTACCGGTAATCATGATGAAATGTTCAGAAAGTTTACCGACTTTGAGCTCGGCAAACTCAAAGTCTGCAACAAACTTTGCCTTGAAATTAATGATAAAAAAACATGGATCTTTCATGGTGATGTTTTTGATGCATCAGTTCAGCATTCAAAATGGATTGCCAAACTCGGCGGAAAAGGGTATGATCTTTTAATTGTCATCAATAATGTTGTCAATTGGTTTTTAGAAAAAATGGGTAGAGAAAAATATTCATTTTCAAAAAAAATCAAAAACAATGTAAAAAAAGCGGTAAAGTATATCGGCGATTTTGAATTAACAGCTTCTGAACTTGCCATTGATAACGGTTACGATTATGTAGTTTGCGGACATATTCATCAGCCTCAAATGCGTGAAGTTGTCAATAAAAACGGGTCGTGTACTTATCTGAATTCCGGAGATTGGATCGAAAATTTATCTGCTCTCGAATTTAATCAGAACGAATGGAAAATCTTTTATTATGAAGATCACAAACAGTTGCTGAACGATGATGAATCAGAGGAAATTCAGGATATCAACAATTCAGATCTTTTGAAAATTGTAACTCAGTTTACTTAAAATGAATTGCTCTTAATTTAGTTATCTTTAAGCTAATGTTTAATATGGGATTCTTATATGACCTTGAAACAATAAATAGATAAGTATGAATGTTTTATATGCATTTCAGGGGACAGGAAATGGTCATGTTGCGCGTGCGCAGGAAATTATTCCTATTCTTAAAAAATATGCCTCCGTTGATACTTTAATCAGTGGTCATCAATCTCAATTAAAAGCCGATTTTCCTATTAATTTTCACCATAAAGGCGTTTCTCTGCTTTATAACAAAACGGGTGGAATTTCATATAAAAAAATTCTTTTTGAAAATAACTTTCTCGAAGCTTTTAAAATCATCAAACAAATCGACTTAAGCAAATACGATTTAATTATCAATGATTATGAACCATTAACAGGTTGGGCTTGCAAAACTAAAAATTTAAATATGATTGAGCTGAGTCATCAGGCTTCAATGAGTTTTAAAGAAACCCCAAAACCTGTAAAAAAAGATTTTTTTGGAGAACTGATTTTGAAATATTATGTTCCGAGTGAAAAAAAAATCGGTTTTCATTTTGAAAATTATCATCCACAAATTAAAAAACCGGTGATCAGAAGAAAAATAAGAAATCTAAATCCTGATAAAAAAGGATTTTATGTAGTTTACCTACCCAGTTTTTCTGACGAAAATATCATTAAGGTTTTAAGTGAAGTTCCTGTAGAATGGAAGGTTTTTTCCAAAAACAGTAAACTTCAGAGAAAAGAAAAAAATGTTGATATTTTTCCGATTGATGAAATTCAGTATTTGAAATATTTTGAAAATTGTGACGGAATTTTATGCAATGCAGGATTTGAAACTCCTGCCGAAGCACTTTTTATGGATAAAAAATTATTTGTAATTCCCATTCATAATCAGTATGAACAGGAATGTAACGCATGTGCTTTAGACAAAATGGGAATTCCGAATTCTAAAATTTTAGATGTAGAAGAAATTAAAAACTGGATAGCTTCGGATTTTCATTTTAAAGTAGATTATCCTGATGATATTGAAGATATTCTGTTGAAGGAAGTTTTAGTTCTGTAAAAAAATATCTTCCACATCATTCATTCTTTTCATTACAGATCTTGCGTAGGAACAGTGTGGATAAACTTTCCAATTGTTTTCTCTCGAAAATTTAATCGCTTCTTCTACGAGAAATTTTCCCATTCCGTGACCTTCAAATTCGGGATGAACCAATACGAAAGAAATAATCAATTTATTATCTTCAGGGAAAATAGTGTAAGTTAATCTTCCAACTTCTTTTATTTCATTGTTGAGTGTAATTACTCCGCCGTTTCCAGATTTATTGTTTTCGAATTTCATAGCTTATATTTTAACTGAAATTTAAAATACAAAAACTGCACCGATTGGAAACGAAGTACAGATAAAGATGATGTGAATTTTGAATAAGCAATGAATGAATTGTTAGTGGTTAATTCATTTTACTTGTTAATTTTTATATAGATCTCACAAAATTTCCTCAGAACTTTTTTTAAAAACAGAATCTTTTAAAAGAAAATATTAAATATTCCGTTTAATTCTTAAATTTGAGCAATGCGAAAAAAACTTTATCTCATCATTTTATCATTTTCTCTTGTGAGTTGCTATACTTATCAGGTTAAAAAAACTGTGGATACGGCAACCGACAATAAGCAGGAGTCTAAAAATAGTAAAGCTCTTGCAATTACTACTTCTGCGCAAACGGAAAGTGTAAAGGCTAAATCTCAAAGCCAAAGCCAGAATCTACAACAAACACCTGTTCCGGTCAATATTCAGGAGAAACTTGCACCCAATAAAAATGTTAAAATTGATATTGAAGGTAAAGCTTATAAAGTAATTGTTGATCGATGGGAAGGCGACAGTCTGATTGCTCATCCGGTTCATAATCGTGAGAAAGTTCTGAAATTCCATAAGAACCAGATTAATGCCGAAAAAATCGCTGAAAAACGCTTTTCACAACCTATTGCAGATATTATTACTGTTGTAGCTTATGCAGGTATTGGTTTTGGAATTTGGTCTCTTTTGCAGTGATTTTTTTAATTTTCGTAGTATTTAGATTCTACAAAACAAAATTCACCATCGACATCTAAATATCTTTCCCAGTATAATAATTGTAATCTTTAATAATAATTCCGATAAATTGTCTTTCGGTCATTTTTGTAGGATCAACTTCCAGTTTGAGAATGCTTTTTATTTTATCTGAAAGTTTTGTAATAACCTGTCTGTCGTCAATTCTCAAAGCTTTTAAGTAATTGTCTTTTATAATTCTCATATCGTTATCACTTAATCCGATCACCTGTGAAAAAGTGGGGATGTAGTCAGGGTTGATATTTTCAAGAATTGTATGAGAAATATTGATGTTGTTTTTAAGTGAAATAACTGCTGTTCCGGAGGCAATGTCTCCTAATCGTTGATTGTTTTTAGAAACGATCATAGATATTAAACCTATAATTCCTGCAAAGGTTGTATCAATCAGCCTGAAAACCCATCTGATCAGATAATCTCCCAAACCTGCTTGGTAACCGTCAATTTTTACCACACGTATTTTCATTACTTTTTTTCCGGGCGTTTGTCCTTCCATCAAGCTTTCCAAAACAAGCGGATAAAGAGCAACAGGTAATGTGAGAACGATATAAACTGCGTTTTGGGACCAGGAATCTAAACCATCTAAAATATATCCTAAATTGAAAATATTAAAAAATAAATAGAACGTTGCCACAAGATAAGCCACCTTAATGAGAAAATCGATAATGTACGCCACCATTCGTTCTCCGATACTTGCCGTGATAAAATTAATATTTACATTTTGGGAGGTATTAATCGCAATTTGAGACATAATTTTTATTATTTTAGCCTTACAATTATGAGAGAGGTTTATTTCATTAAACAAAATAAAGAAAAATGGTTGGGAATTGAGCAGGTTGTTCAAGGGAAAATTAAAAAAAATCCTGATGACCTGTCTTCGTTGTATATCAACCTTGTCAACGATCTTTCTTTTGCCCAGACTTATTACCCCAAAAG
>Ga0213827_1000348_pt1 | contig 41710 bp, 33 predicted proteins | sample MC6MC0898MG_FD_180669 | JGI IMG/M metagenome (GOLD analysis project Ga0213827, IMG submission 180669) | Enriched soil aggregate microbial communities from Iowa State University, Ames, United States - MC6-MC0898-MG | ecosystem: Environmental > Terrestrial > Soil > Unclassified | place: USA: Iowa...
AAAAGAAAAACTTGGGAAGGTCCGCCTAGCGGACGTGCAGCCGAAGCTGGACTCGGAGGATTTGCACCACCTGATTTTGAGGTCCGCTAAAAGACCGGCGCGTACTATACCCGAATTAACAGAAGGGAGTGAGGAAATTTTTCGCCCAGAAACGCCAGTACCGGGCCATCAGGAAAAGCGGGCTGAAACGATTCGCTTCAGCCACACCGCGTCGCCTTTTTCGCGGGCAAGCCCGCTCCCACAGGGACAGCGCCGCTCTCTGTGGGAGCGGGCTTGCCCGCGAAAAGAACGACTCGGTCTTCAGGTAGCCGGGCGAATCACCCGGATCAGCGCCTCAAGGCTATAACCCAGTTGCGGCGCCAGCGCCTCGGCCCGCGCCCGCAGGCCGTCCAGGTCCAGTGCCTGCTCCAGGTCCGCCGGCACCAGCAGGATCACATTGCCCTCCTTCACCGGCAATTCCCAGTAATGCCGGTGGTACAAGCCGCGCAACAGTGCCGCGCCCAGCGGCCTGCCGTCGTCACCGGCCCACTGGTTGATCACCAGCCAGCCGCCAGGGTTGAGCTGCTTCTGGCAGTTTTCCAGGAATGTCCAGGCCAGGTGCCCGACACCCGGCCCGTGGTCGGTGTACAGGTCAACGAACAACAGATCGGCCTTCTCGGCCGTGGGCAGCAGCTCGAGTGCATCGCCCACCCGCACATAAAGGCGCGGGTCGTCGTCCAGCCCCAGGTACTCCATGGCCAGGCGCGGCACATCCGGGCGCAGCTCGATGGCCTCGATGTCTTCCAGCGGCAGGAACTTCATGCAGGCCTGGGTCAGGGTGCCGGCGCCCAGGCCTAGAAACAGCGCGCTTTCGGGCAGTTCGTGGCACAGCGCACCGACCAGCATGGCGCGGGTGTAGTCGTACTCCAGCCAGCTTGGGTCGGCCGTGAACACGCAGCTCTGCTCGATGGCATCGCCGAACTCAAGGAAGCGGTAGTCATCCACCTCGTACACGCTGATGACGCCAAAGGCATCCTCGACCCGGGCCAGCAGCCGCTCTTCCCGCTCCGTTGCCATGAACTTGCCACCCGCCCGCGCAAAAACGCGCATTGTCCGTCAACACCCTCGATGCAACAAGCTCAGCGCCAACTGTTAACATGGCAAACAGCCTATAACCGACAATACCGAGCCTGTGATGAACCGACCGTGGAGCCCTGACAGCTGGCGTGCCCTGCCGATCCAGCAGCAACCGACCTACCCCGATGCCGCGAATCTGCTCAAGGTCGAGCAGACCCTGGCCAGCTACCCGCCGCTGGTGTTCGCCGGGGAGGCACGCGAGCTGCGCCGGCAGTTTGCCGAGGTCACCGAAGGCCGCGCCTTCCTGCTGCAGGGCGGCGACTGCGCCGAGAGTTTTGCCGAGTTCTCCGCCGCGAAAATCCGCGACACCTTCAAGGTGCTGCTGCAAATGGCCATCGTCATGACGTTCGCCGCCGGTTGCCCGGTGGTCAAGGTGGGGCGCATGGCCGGGCAGTTTGCCAAGCCGCGCTCCTCGGGCGACGAAACCATCGGCAACGTGACCTTGCCGGCCTACCGCGGCGACATCGTCAACGGCATCGGCTTTGACGAAAAAAGCCGCATCCCCGACCCGGACCGCCTGCTGCAGGCCTACCACCAGGCCACCGCCAGCCTCAACCTGCTGCGCGCCTTTGCCCAGGGCGGTTTCGCCGACCTGCACCAGGTGCACAAGTGGAACCTCGACTTCATCGCCAACTCGGCGCTGGCCGACAAGTACCACCAACTGGCCAACCGCATCGACGAAACGCTCGCCTTCATGCGCGCCTGCGGCCTGGACAGCGCCCCGCAACTGCGTGAAACCAGCTTCTTCACCGCCCACGAGGCGCTGCTGCTCAACTATGAAGAAGCCTTCGTCCGCCAGGACAGCCTGACCGGCGACTACTACGACTGCTCGGCGCACATGCTGTGGATTGGCGACCGCACCCGCCAGCTCGACGGCGCCCATGTGGAGTTCCTGCGCGGCGTGCACAACCCGATCGGGGTCAAGGTGGGCCCGAGCATGAACCCCGAGGAGTTGATCCGCCTGATCGACACCCTCAACCCGGACAACGACCCCGGCCGCCTCAACCTGATCGTGCGCATGGGTGCCAACAAGGTCGGCGAACACCTGCCAGGGCTCATCCGCAACGTCGAGCGCGAGGGGCGCAAGGTGCTGTGGAGCTCCGACCCGATGCACGGCAACACCATCAAGGCCAGCAGCGGCTACAAGACCCGCGACTTTGCGCAGATCCTCGATGAAGTGAAGCAGTTCTTCCAGGTGCACCAGGCCGAGGGCAGCCACGCCGGCGGTATTCATATCGAGATGACCGGGCAGAACGTCACCGAATGCATCGGCGGCGCGCGGCCGATCACCGAAGATGCGTTGTCTGACCGCTACCACACCCACTGCGACCCGCGCATGAACGCCGACCAGTCGCTGGAACTGGCCTTCCTGATCGCCGAAACGCTCAAGCAGGTGCGGCGCTGAGCAACGCCTGACGCAACTGGCTGCCTTCGCGCCTCGGGCAGTTCAGTTGCACCCGCTCAAGGCCCAGCCAACTGGCCAGGCGCAGCAGGTTGACGGCCAGCGCGTGGTAGCCCGCCTCGTCCAGCGGCACGGCTTCTTCATGCACAGCGTGCACGGCAAGCTGCCCTTGAGCGCGCTCGGCCCGCAGGTCCAGGCGCGCGGCGATGCGCTGCTGGTACAGGAACGGCAGCACGTAATACCCATAAACGCGCTTGTGCGCCGGGGTGTAGATCTCCAGCCGATAGCGAAAATCGAACAAACGCTCGGTGCGGCTGCGCTCCCACACCAGCGAGTCGAAGGGCGACAGCAACGCGCTGGCCTCGATACGCCGTGGAATACGCGGCGTGCCCGCGCAATAGGCGGGTTGCTTCCAACCCTGCACCTGCACACCTTGCAGCCGGCCATCGGCGACCAGTTCGGCCAGTGCAGCCTTGCCCTGCCCGGGCTCCAGGCGAAAATAGTCACGCAGGTCGCGCTCCGTAGCCACACCCAGGGCACTGGCGGCATGCAGCAGCAAGCCCTGATGGGCTTCGGCCTCGCTGGGCATTGGCTGGTCGAGCACCGCCCGCGGCAACACCTTGTCCGGCACGTCGTAAAGCCGCTCGAAGCCACGCCGGCCGGCCACCGTCACTTCACCTGCGGCGAACAACCATTCCAGCGCGTGCTTCTCTTCGCTCCAGTCCCACCAAGGGCCGGCACGTTCCTGGCGCGTGGACAGGCTGCCAGCGCCCAAGGCGCCCTGCTCACGCACCGCCGCCAACACCCGGGCGATCACGTCCTGGCGTTCACGACCAAATTGCGCGAGCTGGCGGTAGATGCCGCGCCCGTCGGCGGCATGGGCCATGCGCCAGCGCAGCAGCGGATACAGGCTCAACGGCAGCAACGAGGCTTCGTGGCCCCAATACTCGAACAGCTGCCGCTGCCGGCCACGGCCCCAGGCCAACTGGTCGAGCATCGAGGGCGCGTAGCTGCCCAGCCGTGAGAACAGCGGCAGGTAGTGGGAGCGCACCACAGCGTTGACCGAATCGATCTGCACCACACCCAGCCGCTGCAGCATGCGCTTGACGGCAGGCAGGCCCGGGGAAGCTTCAGGCTGTTTGCCGAAGCCCTGCGCAGCAAGGGCCAGGCGCCGGGCCTGGTTGATGGACAGCTCTAGGGGCAATGGCTGACGCTCCCTGTGGGTGGGTTATGGCAACTTGCCCTCATCCTCCAGCGAGGCCTCAGGCTGCGCCTCTTCCTCATCGCGCAGGTCATCGAAGTCGGTCTTTAGGCCTTCTTCCATGGCGTCCAGCTCCACCAGCAGGCTGCGGAAACTGGTTTCGTCCTTCGGCTCGGCGGCCTCCTCATCACCCAGGCTGGCATCGGCCAATGCCTGCAGATGCGCAGGCACCGGTGCATCGTCAGGGTCAAGCAACGGTTCGGGCTCAGGCTCCATTTCGCGCAGTTCGGCCAAGGCCGGCAGTTCGTCGAGGCTCTTGAGGTTGAAGTGGTCGAGAAACGCCTTGGTGGTGGCGAACATCGCTGGCCGCCCAGGCACTTCGCGGTGGCCGACCACGCGAATCCACTCGCGCTCCATGAGGGTCTTGATGATGTTGCTGTTGACCGCCACGCCCCGCACATCTTCGATCTCGCCACGGGTGATGGGTTGCCGGTAGGCGATCAAGGCCATGGTTTCGAGCAGCGCACGGGAATAGCGCTGCGGGCGCTCCTCCCACAGCCGGCCTACCCAGGGGGCGTAGTTTTCGCGAATTTGCAGGCGGTAGCCGCTGGCCACCTCCTTGAGTTCGAAGGCGCGGCCCGCACAGGACTTGCCGAGCACTTCCAGGGCTTTCTTGAAGACTTTCGGCTCGGGGCGTTCGGCCTCTTCGAACAGCTCGTACAGCCGTTCGAGCGATTGCGGCTTGCCCGATGCAAGCAAAAAGGCCTCGATCAGCGACGCCAGGTCGCGGGGTTCATTCAGATTCATCAAATTCTTCGACAGGCTCGGCACGCACCCGGACATGGATCGCGGCGAAAGGCTCATTCTGCACCAGTTCGATCAGCGACTCCTTCACCAGCTCCAGAATCGCCATGAACGTCACCACCACGCCGAGCTTGCCCTCCTCGGCCGTGAACAGCTCGACGAAGGGCACGAAACCGCCGCCCTTGAGGCGCTCCAGCACTTCGCTCATGCGCTCGCGGGTAGACAGCGTCTCGCGGGTGATCTGGTGGCTTTCGAACAGGTCGTTGCGGCGCATGACTTCGGCCATGGACAGCAGGATCTCTTCCAGGCTTACCTGGGGCAACAGCTTGCGCACCTTCGCCTGGGGCGCCTCAAGGCGCGGCACGACCACATCGCGACCGACCCGCGGCAATGTGTCGATGCCCTCGGCGGCGGCCTTGAACCGTTCGTACTCCTGCAAGCGGCGGATCAGTTCGGCACGCGGGTCGCCTTCTTCCTCTTCGATCTCGGCAGAGCGCGGCAACAGCATGCGCGACTTGATCTCGGCGAGCATGGCGGCCATCACCAGGTACTCGGCGGCCAGCTCCAGGCGCACGCTTTTCATCAGCTCGACGTAGCCCATGTACTGGCGGGTAATCTCCGCCACGGGGATGTCGAGGATGTCGATGTTCTGCTTGCGGATCAGGTACAGCAACAGGTCGAGCGGGCCTTCGAACGCTTCGAGGATGACTTCCAGCGCGTCCGGCGGAATGTACAGGTCCACCGGCATTTCGGTCAGGGCTTCGCCGTAGACCAGGGCCAGCTGCAATTGGTGAGGCGATTCGGCATCGATGCTCGGTGCCTCGGGGGTATCCACCTGGCTCACGCGTTGACCAGGAACGGCGTCGGGTCGCCGCAGCCTTCGCGGATCAATGCAGGTTCATCGCCGGTCAGGTCGATGATGGTGGATGCCTTGAGGTCACCGAAGCCGCCATCGATGATCAGGTCGACGTGGTGCTCCAGGCGTTGGCGGATTTCGTACGGGTCGGTCATGGGCTCTTCGTCACCCGGCAAGATCAGGCTCACGCTCATCAATGGCTCGCCCAGCTCTTCGAGCAGCGCCAGCACGATCGGGTTGGACGGCACGCGCAGGCCGATGGTGCGGCGCTTTTCGTGCATCAACAGCCGCGGCACTTCCCGGGTGGCATTGAGGATGAAGGTGTAAGGCCCGGGGATGTGCGCCTTGAGCAAACGGAAGGTGGAAGTATCGATCTTGGCGAACAGCCCCATTTGCGATAGGTCGCAGCACAACAGGGTGAAGTTGTGTTGTTTGTCCAGCTGGCGCAGGCGGCGAACCCGTTCGATGGCGGTCTTGTCACCGATCTGGCAGCCCAGCGCGTAGGCCGAGTCGGTGGGGTACACCACCACACCGCCCTTGCGAATGATCTCGACGGCCTGCTTGATCAGGCGCGCCTGCGGGTTTTCCGCATGAATCTGGAAAAATTGGCTCACGAAATCGTCCTGTTCATATCGCCATAGGCTGTTCATGGCTGAATCGGCGCCACAGAGGTGGCAGATCCTCAGGCAATGGCCGGTAGGCACCGATCTCTCCCCAGGTGCCGGGGCCGTGGAAATCGCTGCCAGCGCTTGCCAGCAGGCCGAACTCACGGGTGAGGATGGACATCGTGCCCACCTGCTCGGCCGGCATCATCCCGTTGACCACCTCAAGTGCCTGCCCGCCTGCCTCAATATAGTTGGCAATCAGCCGTCTGCGCTTGCTGCGGGTCAGATCGTAGTGCATCGGGTGGGCCAGGCTCACCCAAGCGTTGGACCGGCGAAGCGTGGCAACGGTTTCTTCCAGGGTCGGCCAGTGCAGCTTGACGTCACCCAGCTTGCCCGCTCCCAACCACTTGCGGAAGGCTTCACCCCGGTCTTTGACGTGGCCGGCACGCACGAGGTATTCAGCAAAATGCGGCCGCGCCGGGGCGTTGCCGCTGTCGCCGAGTTCCTGCTGCACGGCGCGGGCGCCGTCGAGGGTGCCGGGCATGCCCTTGGCGGCCAGCCGTTTGTCGATTTCCTCGGCGCGCAACCAACGGCCACGGTGCAGGGACTCGATGGCTTCGAGCAACGGCGGCGCATCAAGCGGGAAGTCATAACCCAATACGTGGATGGTCGCGCCACCCCAGGTGCACGACAGTTCCACCCCGCTGACCCAGCGCATGCCGCGCTCGGCGCAGGCCTGGCGGGCCTCGGCCAGGCCTTCGAGGGTGTCATGGTCGGTCAGTGCCAAGGTCTGCACCCCATGCTCCTGGGCCCGGGCGACCAGGACCGTGGGCGACAGGGCGCCGTCGGAGGCCGTGCTGTGACAGTGCAGATCAACATTCATGGAGGAGCGCTACCGCTGTAATCGATGTTTGTTATTATGCCGTCACATCCCGATTCTGGCTGCCATTGTGAAACAATTCATCGATTTCATCCCGCTGCTACTGTTTTTCATCACTTACAAGCTCGACCCTCGCCCTATGGAAGTGGCTGGCCACAGCTTCGAATTCGGCGGCATCTACAGCGCCACGGCGATGCTCATCATCAGCTCGCTGGTGGTGTACGGCGCATTGTTCCTGCGTCAGCGCAAGCTGGAGAAGGGCCAGTGGCTGACCCTGGTCGCCTGCCTGGTGTTCGGCGGCCTGACCCTGACCTTCCACAGCGAAACCTTCCTCAAGTGGAAGGCGCCGGTGGTGAACTGGCTGTTCGCCCTGGGCTTTGCCGGCAGCCACTTCATCGGTGACCGGGTGCTGATCAAGCGCATCATGGGCCACGCCTTGACCCTGCCCGATGCCATCTGGGCCCGCCTGAACGTGGCCTGGATCGCGTTTTTCCTGTTCTGTGGCGCCGCGAACCTGTTCGTCGCGTTCACCTTCCAGGAATTCTGGGTCGACTTCAAAGTGTTCGGCAGCCTGGGCATGACCGTGATTTTCCTGGTGGCGCAGGGTGTGTACCTGTCGCGTCACCTGCACGATGACCCTTCCACCTCCAAACCCAAGGATTGACATGCTTTACGCCATCATTGCCAGCGACGTCGCAAATTCCCTGGAAAAACGCCTGGCCGCCCGCCCGGCGCACATCGAGCGCCTGCAGCAACTCAAGGCCGAAGGCCGCGTGGTACTGGCCGGCCCGCACCCGGCCATCGACAGCAACGACCCGGGCGAAGCGGGTTTCAGCGGTAGCCTGATCGTCGCCGAGTTCGATTCGCTGGGCGCTGCCCAGGCCTGGGCCGATGCCGATCCGTACATTGCCGCGGGCGTGTACGACAAGGTTATCGTCAAACCTTTCAAGCAAGTTCTGCCCTGATCCAGCACCGCGTCGCCCTTTTCGCGGGTGAACCCGCTCCCACAGGTACAGTGCAAGCCAAGGCATTGCACATTCCTTGTGGGAGCGGGTTTACCCGCGAAGAAGGCGACGCGGTCGTTATACGCTGGCCCTCAGTCTGCGGTATCTTTGCCACTGGCGGACACAGAAGACGCCGTCAATGGTTGAATTGAGTGAGTCATGAGCGAGCTGTTACTGATTGATGATGACCAGGAACTCTGCGAGCTGCTCGGCAGCTGGCTGACCCAGGAAGGTTTTGTTGTACGCGCCTGCCACGATGGCCAGAGCGCGCGCCAGGCCCTGGCCGAGCATGCGCCGGCTGCGGTGGTGCTCGATGTGATGCTGCCCGACGGCAGTGGCCTTGAGCTGCTCAAACAACTGCGCAGCGACCATGCCGAACTGCCGGTACTGATGCTGTCGGCCCGCGGCGAGCCGCTGGACCGTATTCTTGGCCTTGAACTGGGCGCCGACGATTACCTGGCCAAACCCTGCGACCCCCGTGAACTTACCGCCCGCCTGCGTGCGGTACTGCGCCGCAGCCACCCGACGGCCACCACCACGCAGGTCGAGATCGGTGACCTGGCATTCAGCCCGGTACGTGGCGTGGTCAGTATCGATGGCCGCGAGATGAGCCTGACCCTGTCCGAAAGCCGCATCCTCGAAGCGCTGTTGCGCCAGCCGGGCGAGCCGCTGGACAAGCAGGACCTGGCGCAGATCGGCCTGGGCCGCAAACTGACGCTTTACGACCGCAGCCTGGACATGCACGTCAGCAACCTGCGCAAGAAGATCGGCCCGCACGCCGACGGCCGCCCGCGCATCGTCGCGCTGCGCAGCCGCGGTTATTACTACAGCCTGTGAGATTGCCGGGGCCGCTGCGCGCCCCATCGCCGGCAAGCCGGCTCCCACAGGGACCGCGCCGCTTTTCAGAGCTATGGAGTACTTGTGGGAGCCGGCTTGCCGGCGATGGGGCGCGAAGCGGCCCTGACCATCTTTACCGAGCCTTTACCCTCCGCTGACTGCGCTTGACCTTGATCTCCCTAGACTGAGCTCATCCGGTAACCACCGGCCCATGACAGGAGAGACACCATGCGCAAGACCCTAATCGCCCTGATGTTCGCCGCCGCCCTGCCGACCGTGGCCATGGCCATGCCTGAAGGCGGCCCGCGTCACGACGGCCCGCATCATCGCGGTGACGCGCCTTTCGCCCAACTGGACCTGAGCCGCGACCAGCGCCAGCAGATCGGCAAGCTGATGGGCGACCAGATGAAAAACCGCCGCGACATCACCGAACGCTACCTGGCCAAACTGCCAGCCGCCGACCAGAAGGCCATGAAAGACGAGCTCAAGGCCAGCCACGACAAAACCGACGGCCAGGTGCGCGCACTGCTCAAGCCTGAGCAGCAGAAGAAGTTCGACGAACTGAAAAAAGAGCGTGAAGCACGCAAGGCTGAATGGAAGGAATTCCAGGCCTGGAAAGCTGAAAAAGCCGGCAAGGCCCAGTAAGCTGTCCCCCCAATGCCCGGCCCGCCCATAAGCGGGCCGGGCTTTTCCCGTTTTACAGGAGGTGCTCTTGCGTTCTCTGTTCTGGCGCATCCTGGCCAGCTTCTGGCTGGCCATCACCCTGGTCGCAGGCCTGTCGATCCTGCTGGGCCACATGCTCAACCAGGATGCCTGGATCCTCAGCCGTCACCCAGGCCTCAACACCCTGGCCAGCCACTGGACCAAACACTATGAACAGGAAGGCCTGGAGTCGGCGCAGCACTTCCTTGAACGGCGCAAGCAGCGTTTCAAGATCGACGTGCAGGTGCTCGACGACAGTGGTGATGCCGTGGTGCCCGGCACCTTCCCGCGCCGCGCCGCCGCCTTTGAGGCGCGCCAGCACAATGACGAACGCCGCCTGCCGTGGCGCCGCCTGACCGAGGAGTACACCAGCCCCGACACCGGCGAAACCTACCTGCTGATTTACCGTATTCCGCACCCGGAGCTGGACGCCTGGCACCGCGAGAGTTTGCTCTGGCCGCTGAGTGCGTTGGGGATCGCCCTTGTGGTGCTGACCTTGTTCAGCCTGCTGGTAACCTTGTCCATCACCCGCCCGCTGAGCCGCCTGCGCGGTGCGGTGCACGACCTCGGCCAGGCCAGTTATCAGCAAAACAGCTTGGCGCGCCTGGCTGCCCGGCGCGACGAGTTCGGCGTGCTGGCCAAGGACTTCAACAAGATGGGTGCCCGCCTGCAGAGCCTGATCGGCAGCCAGCGCCAGTTGCTGCGCGACGTGTCCCACGAACTGCGCTCACCGCTGGCGCGCCTGCGCATCGCCCTGGCCCTGGCCGAACGCGCCGAAGCCGAACAGCGCCAGGCTCTGTGGCCGCGCCTGACCCGTGAGTGCGACCGCCTGGAAGACCTGATCAGCGAGATTCTTACCCTGGCCCGTGTGGACGCCGAGCAGTCCCATGCGGAACCGGTCGACCTCAATGCGCTGCTCGGCAGCGTGCGCAAAGACGCCCAGCTCAGTGCGCCGGAGCAGGAGGTACGCCTGAAAGCGCAACCGGGCCTGACCCTGCAGGGTTGGCCAACGCTGATCGAACGTGCGGTGGATAACCTGCTGCGCAATGCCCTGCGCTTCAACCCTGCGGGGCAGCCGATCGAGGTGCGTGCCGAGCGCGAGCAGGAACGTATCGTCGTGAGTGTGCGTGACCATGGGCCGGGCGTGTCGGCGGAACACCTGGCGCAGCTGGGTGAGCCGTTCTTCCGGGCGCCGGGGCAGGATGCGGCGGGGCATGGCCTGGGGCTGGCGATTGCGCGCAAGGCGGCGGAGCGCCATGGCGGGAGCCTGGTGCTGGAGAATCACCCGCAGGGTGGGTTTGTGGCCCGATTGGAGTTGCCGCTGGTAGTGGAGATTGGCAGCTAGATAGATGTCGGGTTTTCCGGCCTCTTCGCGGGTAAACCCGCTCCCACAGGCACCCCACTGAGTTCAAAAACAGTGGGGTGCCTGTGGGAGCGGGTTTACCGGGACGCCGGACCGCCGCGAAGCATGCACTGCGTTACTCGCCCCAGGCGCTGACGAACTCGGCAGTTTCCAGAATCGGCGCCGTACGCGGCTCGGCCATCGGCGTCCCCACATAAAGGTAGCCGATCAACTCTTCGTTCTCGCTCAGCCCCAGCCCCTTGTGCACATGCGCATCAAACGCCATGTCACCGGTACGCCACACCGCACCAATGCCCTGTGCATGCGCCGCAATCAGAATGCCATGCGCCGCACACCCGGCCGCCAGCCGTTGTTCCGACTTGGGCACCTTGAAATGATCCTGCAACTTGGCGATCACCACGATCAGCAACGGCGCACGCAACGGCATGGCGCGGGCCTTGTCCAGCGCGGCCTGGCTGGCATCGCCCTTGTTCTGCACGGCTTCGGCAAACAGCTCACCGAGCTTTTCGCGGCCCTGACCTTCGATGGTCAGGAAGCGCCATGGCCGCAGCTGGCCGTGGTCCGGCGCGCGCAGCGCCGCCTGGAACAACGCCTCGCGCTGGGCGTCATTTGGCGCAGGTTCAGTCAGGCGTGGCACGGAAACACGGTTGAGCAATGCGTCGAGAGCCTCCATCGGCTACCCTCCTGGCAGGTGAATGTGCGGCCATTCTAGCGTTTACATCACCAGACCCATAGGTAGAATGGCGCCCTTCCGTTCAGAGTCAGAGCAGATCACATGGCGTTGCCGACCTTAAGGATCATTGGTTTCATCATCGGCATCTTCCTGATCACCCTGGCGGTCAGCATGGTCGTACCCATGGCGACCCTGGTGATCTTCGATCGCACTGGCGACATGCCGTCGTTCCTGTGGGCCAGCCTGATTACCTTCGTTGCCGGGTTGCTCATGGTCGTCCAGGGCCGCCCCGAGCATGTGCACCTGCGCCCGCGCGACATGTACCTGCTGACCGTCAGCAGCTGGCTGGTAGTGTGCGTGTTCGCCGCCCTGCCCTTCCTGCTGACCCAGCACATCAGCTACACCGACGCCTTCTTCGAAAGCATGTCCGGCATCACCGCCACCGGCGCCACAGTGCTCAGCGGGCTGGACAGCATGTCGCCGGGCATCCTGATGTGGCGCTCGATGCTGCACTGGCTCGGCGGCATCGGCTTCATCGCCATGGCGGTCGCGATCCTGCCACTGCTGCGCATTGGTGGCATGCGCCTGTTCCAGACCGAATCGTCCGACCGTTCAGAAAAGGTCATGCCGCGCTCGCACATGGTCGCCAAGTCGATCGTCGGGGTGTATGTGGGGTTCTCGGTGCTTGGCGCGCTGGCCTTCTGGTGGGCCGGCATGAGCCCGTTCGACGCCATCAACCACGCCATGTCGGCGATTTCCACCGGCGGTTTCTCGACCTCCGACCAGTCGCTGGCGAAATGGGACATCCCGGCCGTGCACTGGGTCGCAGTGGTGGTGATGATCCTTGGCAGCCTGCCGTTCACCCTGTATGTGGCCACTATGCGCGGCAACCGCAAGGCGCTGATCCGCGACCAGCAAGTGCAGGGCCTGCTGGGCATGCTGGTGGTCACCTGGCTGGTGCTGGGCACCTGGTACTGGGCCACTACCAACCTGCACTGGCTGGATGCCTTGCGCCACGTAGCGCTGAACGTCACCTCGGTGGTGACCACCACCGGTTTCGCCCTGGGCGACTACAGCCTGTGGGGCAACTTCTCGCTGATGCTGTTCTTCTACCTGGGCTTCGTCGGCGGCTGCTCCGGTTCAACCGCTGGCGGTATCAAGATTTTCCGCTTTCAGGTGGCCTACATCCTGCTCAAGGCCAGCCTCAACCAGTTGATCCACCCGCGCGCGGTGATCAAGCAGAAGTACAACGGCCACCGCCTGGACGAAGAGATCGTGCGCTCGATCCTGACCTTCTCGTTCTTCTTCGCCATCACCATCTGCGTGATGGCCTTGCTGCTGTCGCTGCTGGGCGTGGACTGGATGACCGCACTGACCGGCGCCGCCGGCACCGTCTCGGGCGTGGGCCCGGGCCTGGGCGAAGTGATCGGCCCGTCCGGCAATTACGCCACGCTGCCCGACGCTGCCAAATGGATTCTTGCGGGCGGCATGCTGCTCGGCCGCCTGGAGATCATCACGGTGCTGGTGTTGTGCATGCCGGCGTTCTGGCGTCACTGACCCCTTCGGCTTCCGTGCCCATGCGGGCGCGGTACTCGCTGGGGGTCACGTCGAACCAGCGGCGGAAAGCGCGGTAGAAGTTGCTCGGGTCGGCGAAACCCAGCAGGTAGGCGGTTTCCAGCAACGTCATGCCGGGCTGCGCCAGGTACTGCTCGGCCAGCTCGCGACGGGTGTCGTCGAGCAAGCCCTGGAAGCTGGTGCCCTCTTCCTGCAGGCGGCGCTGCAGGGTGCGCTGGGACAGGTGCAGCGCTTGTGCCAGGGTTTCCCGCTTGGGCTCGCCCTGCGGCAAGATGCGGCAAAGCACCTGGCGCACACGGTGGGTAACCCGGCTTTCCGAGAAGCGCGCAAGGTACTTCCCGGCAAAGCGGTCATGCAGGATGGCCATGGCCTCGTTGGCGGTCGGCAGTGGGGCTTCCATGTCGGCGCGCTCGAATACCAGCGCGTCGTGCGGGGCACCAAACACCAGCGGTGAATGAAAGGCCACCTTGTAAGGTTCGATGTTCTTCGGCTGCGGCCCCTGCACCAGCACCCGTCGTGGCTGGATCGCCCGCCCGCTGAGCCACTTGCACAGCGCCAGTGCGCAGGCCAGCGAAGCCTCCGCGCTATGCCGGGTTGGCGGCAGGTGATCACCGTGCACGGTGAGGACCAGCGAATAGCCCTCAGGCCCCAGGCGGAAACTCAGGTCAGAGCTTTCGGCAATGATGCGCTGATAGCGCACCAGGCGCTCGAAACCTTCAGCCAGGGTGCGGCTGGACATCAATGCGTAACCGACCACATGGAATGATGCGGGCCGCACCACCCGCGCCATGTTCAGGCCGATGGCTTCGTTGCCCGACAGTTCCACGGCCAGTTGCCAGAGGCGGGTCATGGCGTCTTGAGGGAAGCGCGCGTCCGGGTCGTCGAGGGCGGCGAAATCCAGGCCGAGCTGTTTGAACATGGCCGGGCAATCCAGCCCTTCCAGCTCGAGCGCCTTCACAATCCCTGATGCCCAGCTGGCTGACGTGGTTCTCTCACTCATGACAGGCTTCTTATGCTGACCGCTTCATGCGGTGAACTCGAAGGATACTCAATTGGCGCCCATTGTCACTGGCCGGCCCCGCCAATGACTCTAGACTCGATTCAGGCTCCACGCCGTGTATCCTGTCAAAAAGTGTTAATCCTGGAGCACTGCTCATGAACAGCACAGCGCAGTTTCGCAGTTTTGCCGAGTTCTACCCCTACTACCTGGGGGAGCACAGCAACCCGACCTGCCGGCGCCTGCACTTCGTCGGCACCAGCCTGGTCATTGCCTTGCTGGCGTACACGATTGGCAGTGGAAAGTGGCTGCTGCTGCTGGCCGTGCCGGTGTTTGGCTACGGGTTTGCGTGGGTCGGGCACTTTTTTTTCGAGAAAAACCGGCCGGCGACCTTCAAGCATCCGCTGTATAGCCTGATCGGGGATTTCGCCATGTTCCGCGACATCCTGCTGGGCAGGATCAGCCTGTAGATGCCTACGCCGGTTCGCGCAGGGCTGCAGCGGCCTCAGCCTGCCGCGCCTGCGCATCGGCAAGCCGGTACAACACGATGCTGCCGTCCCAATGCTCGATCAGCGCCGTGCACGACTCCACCCAATCACCGCAGTTGAGGTAGTCCACTTCGCCGACCTTGCGGATTTCGGCATGGTGGATATGCCCGCACACCACCCCATGAAAGCCCCGCCGGGTGCACTCATGGGCAATGGCGTCCTCGAAGTCGCTGATGAAATTGACCGCGCCTTTCACCTTGTGCTTCAAGTAGGCCGACAACGACCAGTAACCGTAGCCATAGCGGGCGCGCCAGTGATTGAGCCAGCGGTTGAGCACCAGGGTGAACTCGTAGGCGCGGTCACCGAGGAAGGCCAGCCAGCGGTGGTAGCGGGTAATCACATCGAACTGGTCGCCATGGATCACCAACAGTCGACGGCCATCGGCCGTGAGGTGCTCGGCCTCGTCCACCAGCTGGATGTTGCCCAGGATCAGCTTGGAGTATCGACGCAGGAACTCATCGTGGTTGCCGGTGACGTAGATCACCTCGGTGCCGCGCTTGCTCAGGGTCAGCAATCGGCGGATCACGTTGGTGTGGGCTTGCGGCCAGTAGATGCCGCCACGCAGCTTCCAGCCATCGATGATGTCACCGACCAGGTAGATGCGGTCGGCCTGGTAACCCTTGAGAAACTGCGACAGGTGTTCGGCCTGGCAGTCACGGGTGCCCAGGTGCACGTCGGAAATCCACAGGGTGCGCACGCGCTGCTTGCGCGACGGGCGAGAGAGTTCGGCATGGCTCATGGGCGGGCTCCGGCGCTGTTTGCTGGAGACTGGCAGGCACACATGACAGGTTGGTGGCAGCGATGTGACCGGTGATGGTGTGCAAGGAATGCGGCACAATGGTGCCCTGCCCTGCGAGGACGCACCATGACCGCCGGCCCGATACTTTCCCTGCGCCATTACCGCGATGACCTGATCGCCCACAGCCACGAGCACCCACAGCTGGTGTTCGGCCTGCGTGGGCGCCTGGATTTCGAGGTACAAGGGCATGGCGCGCGGGTCGACCGTCAGGGCCTCATGGTGGTGCCGGCCGGGGCCCACCACACCTGCGGCAGCGATGCTGGCAGCCATTGCCTGGTACTGGATGTGCCGGGTGAGCATTGGCTGCGGGAACAGCTGGGCGAGCATGCCGACGCCAGCCGGCGCCTGCTCGACCAACCGGCCGCCGTGGCCCTGGATAACCGCCAGCAGCAGCTGGTCGACTGGCTGGCAGCAAGCTCGGTGGACGACCCGCTGATTGCCAGGCAGGGTGCGGTGCTGCTGCTGGCCAGCCTCAACCCCACGGCCTCGGCCATTGTCACACCCAGCCACCGCCTGCCTTATGCAGCCTTCGACAGCCATATCGAGCAGCACGCGGCGTACCCGCTGCAGGTTGCGGACCTGGCGCGGATTGCCGGGCTGTCCGTGGCCCGGCTGCATGCGCGGTTTACTGCGGAATGCGCGATGACGCCGATGGACTACATTCGCCAGCGGCGGCTGCTCATGGCGCGGCGGTTGGTGACCCAGACATTGTTGCCGATGGGCGAAATTGCGGCACGGGTGGGGTATGCCTCGCAGAGTGCGTTTTCGGCGGCGATGCTGCGGGCGTTCGGGTGCACGCCGGGGGGGCTGCGGCGAGAGTCTGGCGATAAAGAACGCTAGGTGGGCGACAGACCTTATTTGTCAGGGGCTTTACACTTCTTCTGAGCCGGCCTCTTCGCGGCGGTTCGGCGCCCCGACAAGCCCGCTCCCACAAGTTAAGCGCTATCCCTGTGGAAGCGGGTTTATCGGGGCGCCGAACCGCCGCGAAGAGGCCGGCACTGACCAAATAGGACTCAAAGGACCACCATGAACCACCGCACTGCCCTGGGCGCCCTGCACATCGGCGCGCTGTTCTTCGGCCTTACCGGCGTTTTCGGCAAACTGGCCGCCAGCGCCAGCCCGGCCATCATCGTTTTCGGCCGCGCCGCCTTCGCCGTGCTTGCCCTGGCCCTGTTCGCCAGCCTCACCGGCCCGGGCTGGCGGCGCCTCAGCGGCCAGGACGTGCGGCGCCTGCTGCTCGGCGGCGTGCTGCTGGCCGGCCATTGGGTCAGCTTCTTCATCGCCGTCAAGGTCGGCGGCGTGGCCATCGCCACCCTGGGCTTTGCCAGCTTCCCAGCGTTTACCGTGATCCTCGAAGGGGTGCTGTTCCGCGAACGTATCCGCCGCAATGAAGCCATTCTGGTGGTGCTGGTGAGCATCGGCTTGATATTGGTGGCGCCTTCATTCGACCTGGCCACCGAAGCCACCGGCGGCCTGCTCTGGGCGCTGCTTTCCGGCCTGCTGTTCTCGCTGCTGTCACTGACCAACCGCGCCGGCTCCGGCCGCTTGCCCGCCGTGCAGGCCGCGCTGTGGCAAAACCTGGTGGTCGGCCTGTGCCTGCTGCCGTTCGCCGCCCCCGGCCTGGGCGCCGTGGCCGCGATGGACTGGCTGTGGATCGCCCTGCTCGGTATTTTCTGCACCGGCGTCGCCCACAGCCTGTTCGTCGCCAGCCTGGCGGTGATCAAGGCGCGCACCGCCGCGGTGGTGTTCGGCATGGAGCCGGTCTATGGCATTGCCGTGGCCTGGGCGGTATTTGCCGAAACGCCGACCCTGCGCATGCTGCTGGGCGGTGCGCTGATCATCTTCGCCATCGTGCTGTCCAGCCGCCTGGCAGCCGAGCAGCCGCCCAAGCAACCTGCGGTGGCCGAGGGCGCCTGATCAGCGATCGTTGTGGCCCAGGTCGCGCTGCGGGTCGATCTGGTCACGCACGCGCTGCTTGAGCACCTTGGCCTCGGGAAAGCCGCCGTCGGCCTTGCGCTCCCAAATTTGCACACCATCGCAGGTGATGCGGAAGATGCCGCCGGTACCTGGCTCCAGCGCCACCCGGCCCACGTCATCGGAGAAGGTGCTGAGCAGTTCCTGGGCCAGCCAGGCGGCGCGCAGCAGCCATTGGCACTGGGTGCAATAAGTGATGACGATTTCCGGCTTGTTGTCGGCCATGGTGAGCGATCTCAAAGTGAGTGGCCGCTTATACTAGCGGTCTTTAGCCCTCGGTTTGAGACTCACGATGCGCCGCCTGCTGTTCTGCCTTTTGCTGACGCTCACCTCCTTCACCCTGCTCGCCGCCGAGCAAGCCCGCCCCAAGGTCGGCCTGGTGCTCTCCGGTGGCGCCGCCCGTGGCCTGGCCCACATTGGCGTGCTCAAGGCCCTGGAGGAACAAGGCGTGCGCATCGACGCCATCGCCGGCACCAGCATGGGCGCAGTGGTGGGCGGTTTGTACGCGTCCGGCTACAGCGTCGAAGAACTGGAGAAACTCGCCACCACCCTGGACTGGCAACAGGCATTGTCCGACGCCCCGCCACGCAAGGACGTGCCTTTCAGGCGCAAGCAGGATGACCGCGACTTCCTGGTCAAGCAGAAGCTGAGCTTTCGCGACGACGGCAGCCTGGGCCTGCCTTTGGGGGTAATCCAGGGCCAGAACCTGGCACTGCTGCTGGAAAGCAAACTGGCCCACACCGCCGACACCCGTGACTTCGACAAACTGCCAATCCCGTTCCGCGCCGTGGCCACCGACATCGCCAGTGGCGAGAAGGTGGTTTTCAGCCGCGGCCACTTGCCTCAGGTGATCCGCGCCAGCATGTCGATCCCGGCGGTGTTCGCCCCGGTCGAGCTGGATGGCCGGCTGCTGGTGGACGGCGGCATGGTCGACAACATCCCCGTGGACGTTGCCCGCGAGATGGGCGTCGACCTGGCCATCGTGGTCGACATCGGTACCCCGTTGCGCGACCGCAAGCAGTTGGCGACGGTGGTCGACGTGCTGAACCAGTCGATCACCCTGATGACCCGGCGCAACTCCGAAGAGCAACTGGCCAGCCTGCACCGCGACGACATCCTCATCCAGCCGCAGCTGGCCGCCTTCGGTGTCACCGACTTCGGCCGCGCCCGCGACATGATCGAAGCCGGCTACCGCGCCACCCGCCTGCTCGACCCGCGCCTGGCGGCGCTGCGCCAAGCCGAAGGCGATGCCGAACTGGCCGTGGCGCGCTCCCCGCGCCAGCGCACGCCGGTGATCACCGCCATCCGGGTGGAGAACGATTCCAAGGTCAGTGACGACGTGATCCGCTACTACATCCGCCAGCCGATCGGCGAGCCGCTGGAACTCGACCGCCTGCAGACCGACATGGGCACCCTGTATGGCCTGGACTACTTCGACCGCGTGCAATACCGCGTGGTGCACAAGGGCGACGACAACACCCTGGTGATCAACGCCCGTGGCAAGCGTGGCGGCACCGACTACCTGCGCCTGGGCCTGAACCTGTCGGACGACCTGCGCGGCGACAGCGCCTTCAACCTGGGCGCCAGCTACCGCGTCAATGGCATCAACCAGCTGGGTGCTGAGTGGCTGACGCGTGCGCAGATCGGCGACCAGCAAGAGCTGTACAGCGAGTTCTACCAGCCGCTGGACGTAGGCTCACGCTACTTCATCGCGCCCTACCTGGACGTCGGCTCGCAGAACATCGAAGCGACCCTGGATAACGACCCAGTTGCCGAATACCGCCTCGAACGTTACGGCTTGGGCCTGAACTTCGGCCGCCAGATCGGTACTTATGGTGAAGTGCGCCTGGGCGCGGGCAAGGCGTGGGGCGAAGCCGAGGTGCGCATCGGCGACCAGGACCTGCCCAAGGTCAGCTTCAACGAAGGCTTTTATGAGCTGAAGTACTCGTTCGATACGCTCGACAACGTGTACTTCCCGCACAGCGGTGAAGACCTTGGCCTGACCTTGCGCAAATACGACAAGTCGCTGGACTCCGACGACGAGTACCGGCAATGGCTGCTCAACCTGGACAAGGCCATCAGCAGCGGGCCGAACACCTGGGTGTTCGGTGGGCGCTACGGGCGCACGCTGGACAACACCGATGTGGTGACATCGAGCTTTGTAATGGGCGGGGCGCGGGAGCTTTCAGGGTTCCGCCAGGACTCGGTGTCAGGGCAGAACGTTAGCTTGCTGCGCATGGTCTATTACCGGCGCCTGACACCGCGCGGCTACCTGCCGCTGGACTTGCCGCTGTACATCGGGGGCTCGCTGGAGCGCGGGCGGGCGTGGAACAACGACAACGAGTTCGACAGCGGGTACATCAATGCGGCGAGCGTGTTCCTGGGGCTGGATACGCCGCTGGGGCCGTTGAACCTGACGTATGGGGCCAACAGTGCGCATGAGCAGGCGGTGTACCTGAACCTGGGGCATACCTTCTAGATTGACGGGGCCGCTTTGCGCCCCATTCGCGGGGCAAGCCCGCTCCCACAGGGATAAGCGCTTAACCTGTGGGAGCGGGCTTGCCCCGCGAATGGGGCGCGAAGCGGCCCCGGAATTTCAGGACTTTTCGAGGTTCGCCAGAATCTTCGCATGCACGCGCATGCACACTTCCAGATCTGCCTCGTCCACCCCGGTGAACAACTCCAGGCGCAGGGCATTGGCGATGGTCTCGATCTGCTCGATCAGGGGCTTTGCCGGTGGGCACAGCTGGATCTTCTTAGCCCGCCGGTCTTCCAGCACCGCCTGGCGCCGCACCAAACCCTGGGCTTCCAGGCTGTCCAGCAAACGCGCAAGGGTTGGGCCTTCAACGCCGACGCTCTGGGCCAGTTCGCGCTGGGTCGGCGCTTCTTCGAAACGCGCCAGGTGCAGCAACACCAGCCAGCGCGCCTGGGACAGATTAAGCCCGGCCAGGCGGCGATCCAGCTCGGCACGCCAGCCGCGGGACATCTGCGCCAGCTGCATGCCGAAGCGGTGTTGGTTGTCGGTCAGGGGCATAAGCAACTCATTGAATAGAACTAATTATTAGTCAGCTAACCATGCCCCGGGCCATCAAGCAAGGCTGCCTGGCCCGGAAACGTCCGATAATCGTCAAAAAGGATGACAACGATCAGCTGATGTCAGAAATGTCCTCCAATCAGAGCTCGAACTCTGCCGCCAACGCCGCGCGCACGCAGTAGAGCACGCCCTCCGGAACACGCGCGCCAAACAGCGGAGCAATGGCGGAGACCGCAGGCAGCTCCCCTTCGCCGTCTAGGAAGGCGTCCTGTATCTCCATCATCAGGTCTTCAGGCAGGTCCAAGGCCTGGTCCAGGCTCAGTTCCTGGCGGCCAATGGCCTCGGCCAGCAGGCTGTAGACATTCTTCTCGGTGCAATTGAGCTGGCCGGCGATTTGCGCCGGGGTCATGCCGGCACGGGCCAGGCTGACCAGTTCGTGGCGCAGGTCGAGCACCACCTTGGGCGCCTCCTCGGTGCCACCGGCGCCGTTGAGCACCTCGAGGAAGGCCTGGCCGTAGCGCTCCAGCTTGCGCGCACCCACACCGCTGACCTGAGCCATGTCGCTGAGGCTGGTGGGCTGGCTGCGCAGCATCTCCAGCAAGGTGGAGTCGGGGAAGATGACGTAAGGCGGCACGCTGTGCTCCTCGGCCAGCTTGCGGCGCAGCGTACGCAGCGCTTCCCACAGTTCGCGTTCCTCGGCGCGCACCAGCTGGCTGGCCGGGCTGCCGCCGCCGGAAGAGGTTTTTGCCACGGTTTGCGGCTTGAGGTCGCGGCGTAACTGCAAGGTCACCTCGCCGCGCAGCAGCGGCCGGCAGCTGTCGGACAGGCGCAGGCCGCCATAGCCCTCCAGGTCGATGTCCACCAGGCCACGCGCCACCAGCTGGCGGAACAGCGAACGCCACTCAACCTCGGCCATCGCCTTGCCGACCCCGAACACCGAAAGCTTCTCGTGGCCGAAATTGCGCACCTTCTCGGTGTCCTTGCCCAGCAGCACGTCGATCAGGTGGCCGACACCGTAGCGCTGACCGGTACGGAACACCGCCGACAGGGCCTGGCGAGCAGGCTCGGTGGCATCCCAGGTCTGGATCTGGTCGACGCAGTTGTCGCAATGCCCGCACGGCTGTTCGAGCACTTCGTCGAAGTAGGCCAGCAGCGACTGGCGGCGGCAGCGGGTTTCCTCGCACAGCGCCAGCATGGCGTCGAGCTTGTGTTGCTCGACGCGCTTGTGGCGCTCGTCCCCTTCGGAGTTCTGCAGCATCTGCTTGAGCATCACCATGTCCTGCAGGCCGTAGGCCATCCAGGCATCGGACGGCAGGCCATCACGGCCGGCACGGCCCGTCTCCTGGTAATAGGCTTCCAGCGACTTGGGCAGGTCGAGGTGGGCGACGAAGCGCACGTTGGGCTTGTCGATGCCCATGCCGAAGGCGATGGTGGCGACCATGATCAGGCCTTCCTCGTTGAGGAAGCGGTGCTGGTTGGCCGAACGGGTTTCAGCCGCCAGGCCGGCGTGGTACGGCAGCGCCGGGAAGCCTTGCTCGCACAGGTAGGCAGCGGTCTCATCGACCTTCTTGCGCGACAGGCAATAGACGATGCCGGCATTGCCACGGCGCTCGCCAAGGAACGCCATCAGCTGCTTGCGCGGCGACTCCTTGGGCACGATGCGGTAGAAGATGTTCGGCCGGTCGAAGCTCGACAGGAAGCGCTCGGCGCCCTGCAGGTGCAGGCGCTGGACGATCTCCTCGCGGGTACGCATGTCGGCGGTGGCGGTCAGGGCAATGCGCGGCACGTGCGGGAACAGCTCGGCCAACTGGCCCAGCTGCAGGTATTCCGGGCGGAAATCGTGGCCCCATTGCGAGACGCAGTGCGCCTCGTCGATGGCAAACAACGAAACGTCCAGCCCGCGCAGGAAGTCCAGCATGCGCGGCTGCACCAGGCGCTCCGGCGCCAGGTACAGCATCTTCACTTCGCCGCGGCGCAGGCGCCCGGCCAGGTCACGCTGCTGTTCCGCGCTCAGGGTGGAGTTGAGCGCTGCGGCCGCGACGCCGAGCTCATCGAGGGTGGCGACCTGGTCGTCCATCAGCGCGATCAGCGGCGACACCACCACGGTCAGGCCCGGGCGCAACAGCCCCGGCACCTGGAAGCACAGCGACTTGCCGCCACCGGTGGGCATCAGCACCAGCGCATCGCCGCCATTGGCCACGCATTCGATGATCGCTGCCTGGCGCCCACGGAAACTGTCGTAGCCGAAGATATCCTTGAGAACGCGCTGAGCCTGTTCGAGCATGTGCAACTCCGTAAATCGCCGTACCACCCTGGACACAGGCTGGACGAAAAACCCGCTCCGCACACGCCAAATGCGTAAGCGGCTTTTGCCAGATGGCCGGGAAACCCCGCCACTGGGTGAAAAATCGCGAAGTATACCCCAGTGCCAGCCCGCGCAGGATGCCCCGGTGACAGACGTTCCCTTTGCCCCGCCATCGCCGCAAGGTGCTAGAATTCACTATCGTTTATTCCCCAAGGTAGCCCTGTAATGTCCTTCGCCGAGCAACTGACCCGCCTGCAAGCCTTCCTCGACGCCGATGAGCTGCACGAAGAAGCGCTGGACTACGTCGCCGCCCACGGCTACCTGACCGCGCTGTCGATCTGCTCGGAAGACGTCCCCGAGCGTGAATGGATCGACGCGCTGTTCGCCGAAGAGCCCCATTACGCCAGCGATGAGCAACGCAGCGAAATCGAAGAGACCCTGGTGGCACTCAAGGGCCACATCGCCCGCCAGCTGGCCAGCGACGAAGAATTCGAGCTGCCGTGCGAGCTGGACCTGACCGAAGAGCCGGACGATTCCGACCTGCGCGGCTGGTGCATCGGCTTCATGGAGGGCGTGTTCCTGCGTGAAGAGGCCTGGTTCGAGAACGCCGAAGAGGAAGTGAGCGAAATGCTGCTGCCGATCATGGTCGGTTCGGGCCTGTTCGACGAACAACCGGAGTTCGCCGACATCGCCAGCAACGCCAACCTGCAGGACGACATGGTCGTGCAGATCCCTGAAGCACTCAGCGCGCTGTTCCTGCTGCTGCACGCACCTGACGAGAAGCCGGCGCTGCTCAAGCCACGCCACCACTGAGTCGGCCGTGCGCTACCTGCTGCTGGCCATCGGCTGGCTCAGCGTCGCGCTGGGGGTGCTGGGGATCTTCCTGCCGGTGTTGCCCACCACCCCTTTTCTGCTGTTGGCGGCGGCCTGCTTCGCCCGCAGCTCGCCGCGCTTTCATCACTGGCTGGTCAACCACCCCAAACTGGGGCCGTGGATCCGTGACTACCTGAGCGGTGAAGGCATTCCGCTCAAGGGCAAGGTTTACGCCATTGGCCTGATGTGGGCGAGTATCGGCCTGTCCTGCTACCTGGTGCCGCTGTTCTGGGCGCGAGCGTTCATGCTGACCAGTGCGGTGCTGGTGAGCCTGTATATCCTCAAGCAGAAGACCCTGCGCAAGCCTGGGTGAATTTATTGGCCGCACCGGCCCTATCGCCGGCAAGCCGGCTCCCACAGGTACACCTCAGTGCTCGAACTGGGTGGTGAACCCGTGGGAGAAGACCCTGCGCAAGCCTGGGTAAGCCTATTGGCCGCACTGACCCTATCGCCGGCAAGCCGGCTCCCACAAGTACACCACAGCGCTCGAACTGGGTGATGAACCCGTGGGAGCCGGCTTGCCGGCGATAGGGCCAGTAGCCTGATCACCTCACACCGTATCCACCTTCAACGAATGATCATCCAGCATCCCATTGATGATGGTCGCCGTATCATGCCCCGCCGATATCACCCCGCCCGCCCCCGCCGTCACGCCGTAATGCTGGGCCAGGTCGACCCCGGCCAAGTCGATCGTCTGTGTGGGCGCAGCCCCCGCCACGCTGCTGACTTCGATGGTCGACACCACATTTTCCCCCGTGCCGCTGACCTTGAAGTGCAGGTAGTCGTCCAGTGACGCCGCCGTGGCATGCTCGCCCTGCAACAGTTGCGACAGGTCGAGTTTGTCGCTGCCCGGGGTGAAGTCGGTGACGGTGTCATGGCCCGTGTCACCCTTCTGCCAGACGAAGGTGTCGTTGCCATCGCCACCGGTCATGATGTCGTTGCCCGGCCCACCGATCAGGATGTCGTTGCCGTCCCCACCCTTGAGCACATCGTTGCCTGCGCCACCATTGAGCACGTTGTCGGCGCTGTTGCCGATCAGGGTGTCGCCGTAGTCCGAGCCCACCAGGTTGTGGATGCCGTTCAAGGTTTCCACACCAGCACCACCGGTGTCCTGCGGCCCTTCCTGGCCCAGGTCGATCGTCACCGCGCCCTTGGCCAGGGCGTAGTTGGCGGTGTGGCCGTTGTGCTCATCGCCAGCGGGTGCATGCGCCTCCAGCGAAGCAATATCCACAGGGCTGGAAAGGCCGGCAGCGGCATGCTCACCGCCGCCATTGATGTGCGGCGCGGAGGCCTGCGCGTGAGAGTAGTCCACGACCAGGCTCAGCTTGTAGCTTTCGCCGCCCTTGCCAGCGCCTGTCGGGTCGCTCACATGAATGCTGTACACGCCGTCATGGCTGGCCGTGAAGCTGTCGCCGGCGGCAATGGACTGGTAACTGCCGCTGACGTCCTTCCACTCCAGCGCCAGGTTGCCATCGTGGTGGTCGTGGTTCAGCTGCAGGGTTTCACCTTTGCGCAGGCTGACGTTGATCACCTCTTCGGCGTTGCCCTGCGCAGCGGCCGCCCCCGTGGCCCCCAGGTAGCCGAGCACCACCAACGCTGCCGTCATGCTGCTGGCATCGAGGGTGAACGAACCGCGATCGACAACCCGCTGCTCCTGCCCCCTGCCATACCCGTGACCGCATTCGGACATCGAATTGTCGTGCACGTTGATGGTGATTACCGCGGTGCTTTCATCGCCGTCGCCATCGCGGATGGTGTAGACGAATGTGTCGGTCGCATCCCGCGGCGCCGCAACGTTGGGGTCGGAGTGGTAAACCGCATTGCCCCGGGCATCCAGAGTGAGGTAACCGAATTGGCCAGCCACATGGCTGCCAAGCTGGCCGACGGCCGAGGTGGAGGTGTCATGCCCGGCGCGCACGCCCACCACATAGCCGCAGTCCGCTGGCAGGTCGGCGCCGATCACATCGTTGTACAGCACATTGCCGCGCACCTCATCGCCTTTGCTGACACTCACGTCATCGCAGTGCGCCTGCGGTACGTCATCGACGATGGTGATGTGAACGGTGCTGGTGGTCCAGTTGCCCACCGTGTCCTCGACCCTGTAGGTGAAGGACTCGCTCACCGTATTGGGGCCGTCGTTGGCGTGGGGTTGCGAATTGGCTGGCGCGGTCAGGGTGTAGGTGTAGGAACCGTCCGCGTTCAGTTGAATCTGGCCATACTGGCCGACAGCATTGCCAATCAGGGTGTAGGTCAATGCCCCGACACCACCACCGACTTGTCCGACCAGGCTGCCGGACGCAGTTTCGGCGGTCGAGCAAGGGGCACTGCCGTTGACGCTACCGGCCGCCAGGTCATGGCCGTCCTTGTGCAGGTCCAGGGCTTTTTCGAACACTGTCACGCCGCCATCGCCGCACGGGTGCAGCGACTGGTCGTGCACGTTGACGGTCACGGTGGCGGTGCTTTCGTCGCCGTCGCCATCACGAATGGTGTAGACGAAGGTGTCGACAGCATCCCGCGGCGCCACGGCGTTGGGGTTGGAGTGGTAATGGGCGTTGCCCTGAGCATCGAGGGTCAGGTAACCGTACTGACCGTAGACGTTGCTGTTGAGCTGGCCAATCGCCGAACTGGAGGTGTCGTGGCCCGCGCGCACGCCGACCACATAGGCACCGTCGCTCAGCGTGTCGGCACCGATCACGTCGTTGTGCATCACGTTGCCGCTCACCACGTCGCCCTTGGCCACGCTGACGAAGTCGCAATGGGCCTGCGGGACGTCATCGACGATGGTGACTTTGACGGTGCTGGTGGTCCAGTTGCCCACCGTGTCTTCCACCCGGTAGGTGAAGGACTCGGTGACAGTGTTGGCACCGTCGTTGGCATGGGTCGGCGAGTTGGCCGGTGCAGTCAGGGTGTAGGTGTAGGAACCGTCCGCATTCAGGTGCAGCTGGCCGAATTGCCCCACGGCATTGCCGACCAAGGTGTAGGTCAACGCCCCCACACCACCGGCCACCTGGCCGACCAAACTGCCGGTTGCGGTCTCGCGGGTGGAGCTTGGGTCACTGCCGGTGGCCGTGCCGGCAGCCAGGTCATTGCCGTCCTTGTACAGGTCCAGCGCGTTCTCGTAGACCTTCACGCCACCGTCGCCACATGGCTGCAGCACCGGGTTATGCACATTGATGGTGAGGGTCGTGGTGCTCTCGTCGCCGTCGGCGTCGCGAATGGTGTAGACGAAGGTGTCATGCGCATCGCGCGGCGCCACCGCATCGGGGTTGGAGTGGTACTGAGCGTTGCCCTGGGCATCGAGGGTCAAGTAGCCATACTGGCCATGCACTTGGCTGTTCAGCTGGCCGATCGCCGAGCTGGAGGTATCGCTGCCGGCGCGCACGCCCACCACATATTGCCCGTCACTGCGGGTATCGGCGCCGACAACGTCGTTGTGCATCACGTTGCCGCTCACCACGTCGCCCTTGGACACACTGACGAAGTCACTGTTGGCGGTCGGTACGTCGTCGACGACAGTGATGACGATGGTGCTGGTGGTCGAATGGCCGGCCGAATCCTGCACCTGGTAGGTGAAGGTTTCGGTCACCGTGTTCGCGCCATCGTTGGCATGCGTTGGCGAATTTGCAGGTGAGGTCAGCGTGTAGGTGTAGGAACCGTCCGCGTTCAGGTGAATCTGGCCGTACTGGCCCTCGGCATTGCCGACCAGGGTGTAGGTCAACGCGCCAATGCCACCGCTGGTGGAACCGGCCAACGTGCCGGAGGCCGTCTCCTGGTTCGAGCCTGGGTCGCTACCGGTCACGTTGCCAGCAGTCAGGTCGTTGCCGTCCTTGTGCAGGTCAAGGGCCTTCTCGTAGACCGTGACATCGCGGTCCTCGCAGGTCATCAATGCCGTGTGCACGTTGATGGTGAGGGTGGTGGTGCTTTCATCGCCATCGCCATCGCGAATGGTGTAGACGAAGGTGTCGACGGCATCGCGTGGCGAGGCGATGTTGGGGTTGGAGTGGTACTCGGCATTGCCTTGGGCATCGATGGTCAGGTAGCCGTACTGGCCGTTGACCTGGGTGTTGAGCTGGCCGATGGCCGAAGTGGAGGTGTCGCTGCCGGCACGCACACCGACCACATACTGGCCATCGCCGCGGGTGTCGGCGCCGACCACGTCGTTGTGCATCACGTTGCCGTGCACCACGTCGCCTTTGTCCACGCTGACAAAATCGCTGTTGGCGGTCGGCACGTCGTCGACGATGGTGATGACGATGGTATTGGTCGCCGAATTGCCCACCGAATCGTGCACCTGGTAGGTGAAGGTTTCGGTCACCGTGTTCGCACCATCGTTGGCATGCGTTGGCGAGTTTGCAGGCGAGGTCAGCGTGTAGGTGTAGGAACCGTCCGCGTTCAGGTGAATCTGCCCGTACTGGCCTGCGCCATTGCCGACCAGTGTGAAGGTCAATGCACCGACGCCGCTTACCGACAGCGTGCCGGAGGCTGTTTCGTGGGTTGAGCCAGGGTTGCTGCCGGTCACCGTTCCTGCCGCCAGGTCATTGCCATCCTTGTGCAGGTCCAGCGCGTTTTCATACACCGTGACATCGTGGTCAGCGCACACGATCAAACCGTTATGCACGTTGATGGTGAGGGTGGTGGTGCTTTCGTCGCCGTCGGCGTCGCGGATGGTGTAGACGAAGGTGTCGACGGCATCGCGTGGCGAGGCGATGTTGGGGTTTGAGTGGTACTCGGCGTTGCCTTGGGCATCGATGATCAGGTAGCCGTACTGGCCATTCACCTGGCTGTCGAGCTGGCCGATGGCCGAGTTCGACGTATCGCTGCCGGCGCGCACGCCCACTACATACTGGCCATCGCCACGGGTATCGGCACCGACCACGTCGTTGTACATCACATTGCCGTGCACCACGTCGCCCTTGGCCACGCTGACGAAATCGCTGTTGGCGGTCGGCACGTCGTCGACGACGGTGATGACGATGGTGCTGGTGGTCGAATTACCCAGCGAATCGTGCACCTGGTAGGTGAAGGTTTCAGTCACCGTATTGGCGCCGTCGTTGGCATGCGTGGGCGAATTGGCCGGCGACGTCAGGGTGTAGGTATAGGTGCCGTCCGCGTTCAGGTGGAGCTGACCGTATTGGCCTACTGCATTGCCAACCAACGTATAGGTGAGCGCGCCGACACCACCGCTGGCTGACCCGACCAACGTGCCAGAAGCGGTCTCCAGCGTAGAACCTGGCTCGCTACCGGTGACGTTGCCGGCCGCCAGGTCGTTACCGTCCTTGTGCAGGTCCAGCGCTTTTTCGTACACCGTGACATCGCGGTCTTCGCAGGCCATCAACGAATTGCGCACGTTGATGGTGATGGTCGTGGTGCTCTCGTCCCCGTCAGCATCGCGGATGGTGTAGACGAAGGTGTCGACAGCATCGCGTGGCGAGACGACGTTGGGGTTGGAGTGGTACTCGGCATTGCCCTGAGCATCGATGATCAGGTAGCCGTATTGGCCATTGACCTGGGTGTTGAGCTGGCCGATGGCGGATGAGGACGTGTCGCTGCCGGCCCGTACACCGACCACATACTGACCATCGCCACGGGTGTCGGCGCCAACCACGTCGTTGTACATCACGTTGCCGTGCACCACGTCGCCCTTGGCCACGCTGGTGGCGTCCTCATGAGCCTGCGGCACGTCGTCGACGATGTTCACGTCGAGGCTACCTGTGGCAGTGCTGCCATCAAGGTCCTTGGCGACCACCTGGAAGTGTTCGCTGATGCTGTTGTTGCCTGCGCCCGTGGGGTGGTTTTCGTTGTCCAGCAGGGTGTAGCTGTAGGTCACCACACCGGTAGCGGGGTTGTAGCCGGTGATGGTCAGGGTGTTGCCTTCGGGCGTGACGATCGACTGCGGGAAGCCCGCTGCCACACCGCCATTGACCACGCTGATGCCGCCCACGGTCAGGCTTTGCAGGCCGTCTGGCGCGGACACCTGGAAGGTGCCTTGCTGGGTCAGGGCGCCAGTGTCGGGGGCGCTGCCATCGTGCAGGTTTTTCTCGTAGACCGTCAGCTCGCCACCCTGCGCATCGAGGCCGTCGAGTTTGACCGGGTCGTTGAGGTTGTTGATGTTCAGGGTCAGCGTCGCGTTGCTGGTGTCGCCGTCGGCGTCCTTGATCGTGTAGGTGAACGTCTCCACACCATGGCCGCCACCACCCAGGTTCTTGAAGTCCGGGTCGTTGGTGTTGAGTGTGTAGGTGTAGGAACCGTCGGCTGCGATTACCAGCGTGCCGTAGGTGCCGGTGAAGGTGCCGGCAATCACCGGGCCACCTGGGACGCGGTCGGCGCCTTGTATGTCGTTGCTCAGCACGTTGCCGGTCAGTTCGGTGTGTTGCTCGGTGGCGGTGACGGCATTGTGGTCATCCACGGCCTTGGGCACATCGTCGACGATGTTCACGTCCAGGCTGCCCGTGGCGGTGTTGCCATCAAGGTCCTTGGCGACCACCTGGAAGTGTTCGCTGATGCTGTTGTTGCCCGCGCCCGTGGGGTGGTTTTCGTTGTCCAGCAGGGTGTAGCTGTAGGTCACCACACCGGTGGCGGGGTTGTAGCCGGTGATGGTCAGGGTATTGCCTTCGGGGGTGACGATCGACTGCGGGAAGCCCGCTGCCACACCGCCATTGACCACGCTGATGCCACCCACGGTCAGGCTCTGCAGGCCGTCTGGCGCGGACACCTGGAAGGTGCCTTGCTGGGTCAGGGCGCCAGTGTCGGGGGCGCTGCCGTCGTGCAGGTTTTTCTCGTAGACCGTCAGCTCGCCGCCCTGCGCATCCAGGCCGTCGAGTTTGACCGGGTCGTTGAGGTTGTTGATGTTCAGGGTCAGCGTCGCGTTGCTGGTGTCGCCGTCGGCGTCCTTGATCGTGTAGGTGAAAGTCTCCACGCCATGGCCGCCACCGCCGAGGTTCTTGAAGTCCGGGTCGTTGGTGTTGAGTGTGTAGGTGTAGGAACCGTCGGCTGCGATTACCAGCGTGCCGTAGGTACCGGTGAAGGTACCGGCAATCACCGGGCCACCCAGGACGCGGTCGGCGCCTTGTACGTCGTTGCTCAGCACGTTGCCGGTCAGTTCGGTGTGAAGCTCGGTGGCGGTGACGGCATTGTGGTCGTCCACGGCTTTGGGCACGTCGTCGACGATGTTCACGTCCAGGCTGCCCGTGGCGGTGTTGCCATCAACGTCCTTGGCGACCACCTGGAAGTGTTCGCTGATGCTGTTGTTGCCCGCGCCCGTGGGGTGGTTTTCGTTGTCCAGCAGGGTGTAGCTGTAGGTCACCACACCGGTGGCGGGGTTGTAGCCGGTGATGGTCAGGGTATTGCCTTCGGGGGTGACGATCGACTGCGGGAAGCCCGCTGCCACACCGCCATTGACCACGCTGATGCCACCCACGGTCAGGCTCTGCAGGCCGTCTGGCGCGGACACCTGGAAGGTGCCTTGCTGGGTCAGGGCGCCAGTGTCGGGGGCGCTGCCATCGTGCAGGTTTTTCTCGTAGACCGTCAGCTCGCCGCCCTGCGCATCGAGGCCGTCGAGTTTTACCGGGTCGTTGAGATTGTTGATGTTCAGGGTCAGCGTTGCGTTGCTGGTGTCGCCGTCAGCGTCCTTGATCGTGTAGGTGAAAGTCTCCACGCCATGGCCGCCACCGCCCAGGTTCTTGAAGTCCGGGTCGTTGGTATTGAGCGTGTAGGTGTAGGAACCGTCTGCTGCGATTACCAGCGTGCCGTAGGTACCGGTGAAGGTACCGGCAATCACCGGGCCACCTGGGACGCGGTCGGCGCCTTGTACGTCGTTGCTCAGCACGTTGCCGGTCAGTTCGGTGTGTTGTTCGGTGGCGGTGACGGCATTGTGGTCATCCACGGCCTTGGGCACGTCGTCGCGGATGGTCACATCCAGCGAGCCTTGGGCCACATCGCCGTCGCGGTCGCTGACCAATACCGGAAAATGCTCGCTCAGCGAGTTGTTGCCAGCACCGTCGGCATGTTGCTCGGTGCCGGTCAGGGTGTAGCTGTAGGTGACTACGCCTGTGGTCGGGTTGTAACCGGTGATGGTCAGCGTATTGCCCAGGCTGGTGGTGATCGACTGGCCGACACCGGTCACCACACCGGCGGTGACCACGTTGATGCCGCCTACGCTGAGGTTGAACACGCCATCCTGCGCCACCACGGTAAAGCTACCGTGTTGGGTCAGGGCGCCCGGGTTGTTGACCGACCCCGAGGGCAGGTTGGCTTCGTCGAGGGCGAGTTCGCCAGGGCTCACATCCAGCCCGCGCAGTTCGACCGGGTGGTCTTCGTCGATGGGCGGGAGCGGTGGGTTGGGCTCGCCGGGCGGTACACCGCCGTTGCCCTGCCCCAAGTCGCCTCGGCTACCGTCCAGGTCCCCCACGTAGCGGTTGGCAAGCTCCGGGATGCCATTGAAACCCGCGGTCGGGAAACCGATCTGCGGGTCGACCCGATCAGCCACTTCGGCCAGCAGGACAAAACTGTGGCCACCGCCCAACGCACCTGGTGCACTGGCGCCATTAGGGCCAGCGGCGGGCGCTTCAGTGGTTGTACTGGGGTCGTCGCCAGCAGCAATCGCCTTCTGGATGCGCTCGACATCGCTCAGTTGCGCCTCGCTCGGGGCTGCAGACTGCGTTTGCACATGGGCGGCCTGGTTGGCCAGCAGGTCCTGGGTCATCGCCAGGCTGCTGTCGCGCCCCAGCGTCAGTTCGGCACCATTTTGCAAATGCACGGCCACAGCGCCTGCGGCACCGGTTTCCAACTGCTCGCCTGCAAACAGGCGGTCGCCTTCGATCAAGGGGCGCCGGGTACCGTCGCTGCCAACCGCGAATACCTGGCCCACCACCTTGCTGACTACACCGACCAATTTAGCCATGAACGCACGCCTCCCCTAACCGATTGGCTACACAGCCAACGACATGGCGGGTGGGTTCAACGGCTTCGAGCCCGAGTGTCTCAACGGTGAGAATCGTTCTCTCAGGTCACTACTTTGGCGATAGTCATAATGTAAGTTTGCCATCGTTAGATGCCAAATTTTTGTCGCCAAATTCCGCTTTCACCTAACCGTCTTGCGTCCTTAGCTGGAAAAAATCTGGAACTCACTGCGAAGCCGGAAACTCGCATGTTGCAACGGCTTCCGAAATCACTTGAATGAAACAATGTCTCGGTTTCGATAGACCGCATAAGTTTTTTTTCGCATAGGCGTTATGAAAAAATCTTCTTAGCTCGCGCGTTAAATGTTCTTAGCTCTGTTGTTACAAACATGAAACGGTTTGAACTATAAAAATCGTCATTTTATTGGCGATAGCAAGACCATTTTGAGACCAGGGAGAAGTACCCCATGCGCGTTTTCAACCCCATCACCAGTGCAATTCTGTTGGCTATGGCGTGCGCCAATGTTCAGGCGATGTCCCTCAACGAGGCTGTTCAGAACGCCGTGGACCAACATCCGGAGATCAGCGCCAGCCGTAACAGCCGGCTGTCGGCCGACGAGGATGTGAAGTTCGCGCGCGGGGGTTATTACCCGACGGTCGACCTGGTTGCCGGTTACGGGCGCCAGCGCTCGGACAACCTCAACACCCGCGGCTTTAATGCCGACGGCACCCGCAACCACAACAAAGAAACCCTCAGCTACACCCAGTCGGAACTGCGCCTGCGGCAGATGCTGTTCGACGGTTTCAACACCCCTAATGAAGTCGGCCGCACGCAAGCCGTGGCCAACTCGCGTGCCTACTACACCCAGGCCACTGCCGAAACCGTGGCCCTGCGTGCCATCGAGGTGTACCTCGAAGTGCTCAAGCGCCGCGAACTGGTGTCGCTGGCCAAGAACAACCTGCAGGCGCACCTGCGGGTCAACGACCAGATCGGCCTGCGCAGTGAACGTGGCGTCGGCAGCACCGCTGACCTCGACCAGTCCAGTGCCCGTCGCGCCCTGGCGGAAAACAACCTGGACACCGCCGAAGTCGACCTGGCCGATGCCGAAGCCAACTTCTACAGCGTCGTCGGGCGTATGCCGGACGAGCTGGAAACCCCCGTCACGATCAAGGGCGAAGTGCCCACCGGCCTCGACCTGGCGCGCCAGGGCATGCTGGAAAACAACCCTTACCTGAAATCCGCCCAGGCCGACGTCAACGCCGCCGAGCAGCAATACGAAGTGGCCAAGTCGCCCTTCTACCCGCGCCTGGACGCGGTGTTGGCCACCGGTGCCAACAACAACCTCGGCGGCGAGAAAGGCCATAGCAACAACGACTGGCAGGCTGGCGTGGAGCTCAGCTACAACCTGTTCCGTGGCGGTAGCGACAAGGCCCGCCTGCAGTCCGATGCGCACAAGATCAACCAGGCCATGGACATCCGCAACAATGCCCTGCGCGAGCTGACCGAGAACCTCAGCCTGGCCTGGAACGCCATGAACAACGCGCGCAAGCAAACCCCGACCGCCCGCGAATACGCCGAAACCACCCAGCGCGTGCGCGGCGCCTACCAGGACCAGTTCGGCCTCGGCCAGCGCACCCTGCTCGACGTGCTCGACAGCGAAAACGAGCTGTACAACGCCAACCGGCGCTACACCGAAGTGCGCTACACCGAGGAGTTTTCGATGTACCGCGTGCTGGCGACCATGGGTGAGCTGCTGAGCAAGCAGCGCATTTCGCTGCCGCCGGAAGCCATTGCGCAAAGTGAGGTGCGTAACCAGGCCAAGTTGCCCGACATGCGTTGACACGGGAGCGCAATTGGCACGGATCGCTGAGTGTCACACCCCATCCAACGAGGCGGGAGTAGTCCATCGTGACCAGTATGCAAAGCGCGCAACCGCGCCCCGACGTCGATGACCCGCTGCTCGATGGCCTGTTGATCCTGTGCCGCCTGCACGGTCGGCCGGCCAGCCGCGCCAGCCTGAGCAGTGGCCTGCCCCTGCTCCAGCAGCGCCTGGGGGCGGACCTGTTGCCACGCGCCGCCGCACGTGCCGGCTTGCAAGGGCGTGTGCTGCAGCGCGAGCTGGCGGCCATTTCGCCCCTCAACCTGCCGGTGCTGCTGTTGTTGAACGACGGCCGCAGCGCCGTGCTGCAGCGCTGGGGCGACGATGGCCGGGCGCTGATCCTGCCCTGCGAGGCCGAGGGCGGTGAGCAATGGGTGGAGCGCGAAGCGCTGGAACAGGCCTACAGCGGCCACGCCCTGTTCGCACGGCCACGGCACACCCTGGAGGAAGTGCGCTCACCGCTGCTACCGCGGGTTGAAGCCTGGTTCCGCGACACCCTGCGCCATTCCCGCTGGCTGTACGGCGACGCCTTGCTGGCCAGCCTGCTGATAAACCTGCTCGGGCTGATGGTGCCGCTGTTCGTCATGCAAACCTACGACCGCGTGGTGCCCAACCAGGCGCTGTCGACGTTGTGGGTACTGGTCGCCGGGCTGTTCATCGGCACCGCCTTCGAACTGGTGTTGCGCATGGTTCGCGCGCACCTGCTGGACCAGGCCGGCAAGAAGACCGACCTGATCCTCTCCGCCACCCTGTTCGAACGCATCACCGGCATGGCCATGAAGGCCAAGCCCGCCAGCATTGGTGGCTTCGCCCAGAGCATCCATGATTTCCAGGGCCTGCGCGAATTCCTCACCGCGGTCACCCTGACCAGCATCATCGACCTGCCCTTCGTCGCCCTGATGCTGCTGGTGATCGGCCTGCTCGGCGGCTGGCTGGTGCTGATCCCATTGATCGCCTTCCCGCTGGCGGTGGGTTTTGCGCTGTTCATCCAGGCACGCCTGCGCGATACCGTGCAAAAAAGCCTCAGCCTCGGCGCGGTGCGCCAGGCACTGCTGATCGAAACCCTCGGCGGCCTGGAAACCCTCAAGGCCTGCGGCGCCGAAAGCGAGCGCCAGTACCACTGGGAACACACCAACGGCGCCATGGCCCGCCTCGACGCGCATGCCCGCAACCTGTCGTCGCTGGCCAGCAATGGCACGCTGTTCATCCAGCAGTTCTGCGGCATGGCCACCATCGTCGCCGGCGTGTACAGCATCATTGCCGGCAACCTCAGCGTTGGCGCCCTGGTCGCCAGCTACATGCTGGGCAGCCGGGTGTTGGCGCCACTCGGCCAGATCGCCGGGCTGATCACCCGCTACCAGCAGGCGCAGCTGACCATGCGCAGCACCGATGCGCTGATGGCCCTGCCGCAAGAGCGCCAGGCCGAACAGCAGGCGCTTGAGCACACCACGCTCAAGGGCGGCCTGACCCTCAGCCATGTCAGCTTCCGCTACCCGGCGCAAACCAGCCCGGCCCTGCAGGACGTGAGCGTGACGATCAAGCCCGGCGAGCGCATCGGCATCATCGGCCGCAGCGGCTCGGGCAAGAGCACCCTGGGCCGGCTGTTGATGGGCTTTTATCACCCGGACGAAGGCCAGGTGCTGCTGGACAACCTCGACCTGCGCCAACTGGACATCGCCGACCTGCGCAGCCAGCTCGGCTACGTCGCCCACGACCTGCCGCTGTTGGCCGGCAGCCTGCGCGACAACCTGACCCTCGGCGCCCGCCACATCAGCGATGCGCGCATGCTTGAAGTGGCCGAGCTGACCGGCGTCAGCGAACTGGCCCGCCAGCACCCGCACGGGTTCGACCGCCCGGTGGGCGAGCGTGGCCAGCTGCTGTCCGGCGGCCAGCGCCAGGCCGTGCTGCTGGCCCGTGCGCTGCTGCTGGAACCGCCGATCCTGATCCTCGACGAACCCACCAGCCACATGGACAACAGCAGTGAAGAGCAACTGCGCCAGCGCCTGCTGAGCTGGGTGCCGGGCAAAACCTTGCTGCTGGTCACCCACCGCACCTCGATGCTCAGCCTGGTGGACCGGCTGCTGGTGCTGGACAACGGCAAGATCGTTGCCGACGGGCCGAAGGATGCGGTCATCGACGCCCTGCGCAAGGGCCGCATCGGCGCGGCGTTGTAGGAAAGCGCCTGAGATGCCCAGGCCTAAAGTACGGCACGAACCTTGTGGGAGCGGGTTCACCCGCGAAGGCGTCGGTGGGCTCACTGACGCCTTCGCGGGTAAACCCGCTCCCACAGGTTCCTGCCAAACCAGCACCTCATGTTGAGTTCTGCAGGAGTTAGGCCATGACTACAAGCCACAGCGTGCGCAGTACCCACACCGGCTCCAGCAAGCACACCGAACGCGACTACATGCCGGAACTGGCCAGCGCCACCCTGCAGGACTCTCCGCGCCTGTCGCGCCTGACGGTGTGGCTGGCAGCAGCGCTGTTGCTGGTCGCCCTGGCCTGGGCCAGCCTGGCGGTGCTGGACGAAGTGACCGTCGGCGAAGGCAAGGCGATCCCGTCGAGCAAGGTGCAGGTGATACAGAACCTCGAAGGCGGCATCGTCACCGAGATCTTCGTGCGCGAAGGCCAGATGGTGGAAAAAGGCGCCACCCTGCTGCGCCTGGACGACACACGGTTCAAGTCCAACAAAGGCGAGAGCGAGGCCGACCGCTATGCCCTGACTGCCCAGGTCGAACGCCTGTCAGCGGAAGCCGAAGGGCGGCCTTTCGTGCTGTCCGACGAGGTGCGCGTCAAGGCGCCGCAGGTGGCCGAAGACGAGCTCTCGCTGTACAGCTCACGCCAGCGTCGCCTGGCCAGTGAAAAGCAGACCCTCACCGAACAGTTGCGGCAGAAGACCCAGGAGCTGGCCGAGTTCCGCTCCAAGGTCGACCAGTACCGCTCGGCGGTCGGCCTGCTGCAGCAGGAGCTGGACATGTCGGCGCCACTGGTGAGCAAGGGCGCCATTTCGCCGGTGGAAATCCTGCGCCTCAAACAACGCACGGTCGAAGCCCGCGGCCAGCTCAACGCCACCAGCCTGGCCATCCCCCGCGCCGACGCGGCCGTGGCCGAGATCCGCAGCAAGATCCAGGAGTCCGACGCCAGCTTCCGCTCGGATGCTGCCAAGGAGCTCAACGACAAACGCACCGAGCTTTCCAAGATCACCGCCACCAGCATCGCCATCGACGACCGGGTCAACCGCACCACCGTGGTGTCGCCGGTGCGCGGCATCGTCAAGCTGCTCAAGGTCAACACCATCGGCGGCGTGGTGCAGCCGGGCAGCGACCTGGTGGAGATCGTGCCCATCGAGGACAACCTGCTGATCGAGGCCAAGGTGCGGCCGCAGGATGTCGCGTTTTTACACCCGGGGCAGCCGGCGATGGTCAAGTTCAGTGCCTATGACTACACCATCTATGGCGGACTGAAGGCCAAGCTTGAGTTGATCGGTGCCGATACCGTGACGGATGACAAAGGGAATGCGTTCTACCTGATCCAGGTGCGCACCGAGAAGAACCACCTGGGTGGGGATAACAAGCCGCTGCTGATCATCCCTGGGATGGTGGCGACGGTGGATATCATTACCGGGCAGAAGAGTGTGCTGGATTACTTGCTCAAGCCTGTATTGAAAGCGAGGACCGAGGCGTTGCGGGAACGGTGACATACCTGCCCTGGCCCCATCGCCGGCAAGCCGGCTCCCACAGAGAAATCACCGGCCTTGAGCGCTGCGCATAACCTGTGGGAGCCGGCTTGCCGGCGATGAGGCCGGTACAGGCAGGCATGAAATCTCAGCCCTCACCATGATTGCGCTCGAATGTTTCAACCCCCATGGCCCTGATCTGCCCCTCGATCAACGCCTCGAACGGCCGCAGCAACGCATCGAAACACTCAGGCTGCTCCAGCACATTCAACGCCTGCACCACTGCCTCGATGGTCGACACCGCGCCCGGTTCCGGGGCCTTGCGCAGGCGGTAGCGTGAGGGCGCAACCTGCGCCAGCGTCACCCTGGGCAGCGCGTCGAGCAGCGGGTTGAGATACAGCAGCTTGCGTGCCTTGCGCCAGGTGCCGTCGGGGACGATCAACAGCAACGGTGTGTCGTCCGTTTCGCCGTAAGCCGTCAGTGCCCGGGCTCCATCGCCCGGGAACAGCAGCACGGGTCGATACCCCGGTGCTTCCAGCAACTCACCAAGATCGTCAAACACCTCGCCAACGCGCAACTCGGCATTGACCAGGCCAAGGGCGGCCAGGCGGGCAGTATTCAGGGCGTGCGAGGTTTCACTGGGGTGCTGCAGCAGGACCACGCGGGTACGGCTGTCTAGCGAGGGGATCAGTGGGCAAAGGCAGTGATCGAGCGGGCGCTGGCAGCGCTCGCAGCGGGGTCTGGACATCGGCTTCTCCTTACCGGGCGCAGTGTGCCACAGCCCTGCGGAAAAGCCCCACATCCTTGTGGGTGAGACTGAAGGTCAGCGGTTGAAACGTTCTGCCAAACTATGCAGGTACTCGGCCATGCGCTCCAGGTCCTGGCTGATTTCCGCGCCCTGCTTGGCCTGCCCCGCCGTCTGGTCACACAACTGGGCGATGCGCACGATCTGCTGGTTGATGTCCTCGGCCACGTGGCTCTGTTGCTCTGAAGCCGTCGCCATCTGCTGGCTCATGCCGGTGATGCGGCTGACCGCCTGGGCAATGCCCGCCAGCGCCGACTGCACCGCCTCGACACTGTGCACGCTGTCCCGCGAGATCTGCTCGCCGCGGTTGGCGGTGCTTACCGCGCGCTCGGCGCCTGCACGCAAGGAGGCGATGATGTGGTGGATTTCCTCGGTCGAAGAGCGCGTGCGCTGAGCCAACGAACGCACCTCATCGGCGACCACGGCAAAGCCCCTGCCCTGCTCGCCCGCCCGCGCCGCTTCGATCGCGGCATTGAGCGCCAGCAGGTTGGTCTGTTCGGCAATCGAGGTGATGGTGTCGACCACACTGCCAATCGACTGGGTCTGCTCGGCCAGGGCATTGACCGCCTGGCCAATGTCGCTGACCGCCTCGCTCATGCTGCCCATCGCCCTGAGGCTCTGCTGCGCCAGCTCGCTGCCCTGCTGGGCCAACTGGTCGGCATCGCCGGCAGCATGTGCAGTGCTTTGCACGTTGTGCGTCACTTCCTGGATGGTTGCCGCCATCTGCGCGATGGCCGTTGCGGATTGGTCGGTCTCGCTGCGTTGGCGGTCGAGCATCTGCGCCTGCGCATCGGACAGGTCGGCCGACTGCGCCGCCCGCGACTTGACCCCGACACCGGCGTCCACCAGGCGCGTCAGCGCGGTTTGCAGGCGTGCCTCTTCGCTGATGATCGCCAGGTCCAGTTGGCCGTGAAGGCCCGGGTTGTCACTGTAGGTCAGCGCCACCAGCGGGCTGGTGAAGGCCTTGGGGTGTTCGGCCAACGTGCGGCGAATGGCCTGGTTCTGGCGTTGCTCGATCAGGTACCAGGCCACCAGCAGGCTGGCCATCAACACCCCCAGCGCCGCATAGGGCGGCAACCAAAGGTAGCCGGCCGCCGACAACAGGCCGGCACCAATCAGCGGCCAGCCATGGCCCAGGCCATGCCCCAATTGCGCAGCCAACGGCACGGCCGAGCGCCCGGCACGCAAGCGCCCATACAGGGCTTCGGCGCGGCGTATCTGCTCACGGCTCGGCACCGAACGCACCGACTCGTAACCGCTGATGCGGCCGTTCTCGTAAATCGCCGTGACGTACGCGCTCACCCAGTAGAAGTCACCGTTCTTGGCGCGGTTTTTCACCACGCCCATCCAGGGTTTGCCTTGCTTGATGGTTTCCCACATATGGCCAAAAACCGTTGGCGGCATGTCGGGGTGGCGGACCAGGTTGTGCGTCTGGCCGACCAGCTCGTCGTAGGTAAACCCGCTGATCGCCACGAAGGCGTCGTTGCAGTAGGTGATGCGGCTGTTGAGGTCCGTGGTGGAGATCAGGCGCTGGTCGCTGGAAAACGTTCTTTCGTGCTCAGTGACGGGCAAATTCATGCGCATCTGGGCGGTCCTTGCTTGTATAGATGAAGGGGAAAATCATCAAAGCAAGTAGAGGTTTAGCAGAGCGCATAAGGCACAGTGGTCAGGTTTTGCAGGAAATTGCCTTATCCCGACGGAATGACCGAAACACCCTGTGCATCAGCCAACGTTGAGCTGGCTTTTGAGCAGGTCGCGGAAGGTCTGGAGCAGCGGCTCACGGCTGCGACCACGGCGAATGATCAGCGAAAATGGCGCCTGATAACCGAAAGTAGAAGGCGATAGCACGCGCAAATCACCCTTGTCGACCCAGGCTTGAGCATAGTGCTCGGGCAGGTAGCCGATGTAGGCGCCTGAGAGGATCAGAATCAGCTGCGCCTCCATACTTTCAACCGTTGCCGCACTGTGCTTGAAGCCGTGCCGGGCCAGCTCCGCCTGGCTCCAGTAACCGCGCCCGACCATGCGCTGCTGGGTCACCACCGGCTCGGGGATACGCCGTTCGGCGAACAACGGGTGGCGGCTGCTGCAGTACAGCCAGTGCTGCTCGCGGTACAGCGGCTGATAAAGCAGCCCACTCATGCGCGACGAGAACGCGCCGATGGCCAGGTCCAGGCGGTTGTCCTGCACACCCAGCTGCAACTCGTAAGGGCTGGACACCGACAAGTGCAGGTGCACCGCCGGGTGCTCCTGGCTGTAGGCGCCGATCGCCTCGGCCAAGGGCAACGCACTGTCGCCGACGGTGGAATCGATCACCCCGAGGTTGAGCGTACCGCGCAGCTCGCCCTTGAGCGCTGCGGCGTATTGCTCGAAGCCATCCAGTTCGGCCAGCAGGCGCAAGGTCTCCTGGTGAAACAGCTCGCCCTTGCTGGTCAGGCTGAAACCGCCACGGCCGCGGTGGCACAGCACGATACCCAGGGCACCTTCGAGCTGGCTCATGTAGGTACTGATGGCCGAGGTCGACAGGTTGAGCTCGCGCTGGGCGTTGGCGAAACCCTGGTGGCGCACCACGCTGACGAAGATGCGCAGCAGTTTCAGGTCGGGCAAGGTCGAGGCCATGGTGCAACGGTTCCGCAGTGTTATTTGCGCGCAGTCTAACTGCTGCGGCGGCCTTTAGTTTAGAAATTCCTGAAGTAAGTATTTGCCGGTAGCGATTTTTCCCACGCACTACCTTCCAGCAGACTTGGCCGAAATGTCCCTGCCCGCCGGCATAACCACACTTAAAGGCGCGCGGCGGCACAGGTTCGAACAAACAAAACAATCGACCGACTGATGAGGCCCACCGTGGACAAAGTTCTCCATCAACCACTGGGCGGCAACGAAATGCCGCGTTTCGGCGGCATCGCCACC
>Ga0213827_1000350_pt1 | contig 41576 bp, 46 predicted proteins | sample MC6MC0898MG_FD_180669 | JGI IMG/M metagenome (GOLD analysis project Ga0213827, IMG submission 180669) | Enriched soil aggregate microbial communities from Iowa State University, Ames, United States - MC6-MC0898-MG | ecosystem: Environmental > Terrestrial > Soil > Unclassified | place: USA: Iowa...
CGCGACCTGCCGGCGATGGTCAAGGAGCTGTCGAAGTGGAAGTTCAGCGGGTTTGTCGGCTTGAACACTTTGTTTGTCGCGCTGTGCAACAACGAAGCCTTCCGCAAGCTGGACTTCTCGGCGCTCAAAGTCACCCTGTCCGGTGGCATGGCCCTGCAACTGGCTGCAGCCGAACGCTGGAAAGAAGTCACCGGTTGCCCGATCTGCGAAGGCTACGGCATGACCGAAACCAGCCCGGTGGCCACGGTCAACCCGATCCAGAATATCCAGATCGGCACCATCGGGATTCCGGTCCCTTCGACCCTGTGCAAGATCATCAACGACGAGGGCGTCGAGCAGCCGCTGGGTGCAATCGGCGAACTTTGCGTGAAGGGGCCGCAGGTGATGAAGGGCTACTGGCAGCGCCAGGAAGCCACCGATGAAATGCTCGACAGCGAAGGCTGGTTGAAGACCGGTGACATCGCGCTGATCCAGCCGGATGGCTACATGCGCATTGTCGATCGCAAGAAAGACATGATTCTGGTCTCCGGTTTCAACGTCTATCCCAACGAACTGGAAGACGTGCTGGCGACGCTGCCAGGCGTACTGCAGTGCGCGGCCATTGGCGTGCCAGACGACAAGTCCGGCGAGGCGATCAAGATTTTCATCGTCGCCAAACCTGGCGTGACCCTGACCAAGGAACAGGTGATGACGCACATGCGTGCCAACGTCACGGGTTACAAGGTGCCCAAGGCTGTCGAGTTCCGCGATGCGCTACCGACCACCAACGTCGGCAAGATCCTGCGTCGCGAACTGCGGGACGAAGAGCTGAAGAAGCTCGGCTTGAAGAAGGTCAGCGCCTGACCCACAAAAAACCCCGCCGATGCGGGGTTTTTTGTGGCTGGAGCGTTACTGCTGGAACGGCGCAAAATTCACATTGGTGCCGGCCGGGCGCATGTCCTGCAGGTACGAATCCTTGTCAGCGCTCAGCTCCAGGCTCAGGGCGGCCTTGCGCTTGCCTTCGTTGCGCACCACCAGGCCTTCGAGTTTTTCCCGCAGGAACACGGTCGGCACTTTCAGATGCAGCAACTGGTCGGTGTCCGGGGTGTGCATCAGCAGGTGAACCCACTCGTACTGACCAACGGCCAGACGGGCCACCGGGATATCGAACCACCAGATGTTGCGGTTGCGGTTCAGTTCGGTGAAGTGGCAGTTGTTGACGCCAAGCACGGCACCACCCAGTTCCTGGTTTCTGCGGGCAATGGCCTGCTTTTTATCGAGTTTCATAACGTTCCTACGGGATTGGACGTTCAGCGCCAAGGCCTGAATACGTTGCGCATTCTCCCGGCAAAGCCCACAAACATAAAGCCCAACCTGCATCTGGCGATGAAATGATGCAGTGAAAATAAATGAAACTCCGCCTGACAGCCGCCGGTCAACTTCTACGTAACGACACTGACCTTTGAATGTTCACAGGAGAAAGACCATGGGCAGCACTGGCGATAAAGCGAAAGGTTTGGCCAACGAAGCGATTGGCAACATCAAGCAGGGTGTCGGTAAAGCCACCGATAATCCCAAGCTGCAGACCGAAGGCAAGATCCAGGAAAAGAAAGGTGAGGCCCAGCAAGCGCTCGGCAACGCCAAGGACGCAGTCAAGAAAACAATCGACAAGGCCTGATTGCCGCACGGCTGGGCGACGGCCATCCGCGGATGGCCGTTTTTTTGTCGACTATGGTTAAGCAACGTGTGGAAATTGTTTCAAGGTCGCCAAACAGGTTACCTTGTTGTAGAAAACGGCCTCTGAGTCGCCCCCGACTACAACCTGATTGCGGCGAATGGAGACGCTATGATTTTCCCCGATTTGAAAGGCTTGCCCCTGCATCGCGTGATGATGCGCACGGTAACCGAGTTCGTCGACGACGAGATGTCGACGTATGCCTCGGCGCTGGCCTATCAGATGCTGTTCTCGCTGTTTCCTTTCATCCTGTTCCTGATCGCCCTGATCGGGTTCCTGCACTTGCCGGACTTCTTCTCCTGGTTGCGCCTGCAATCGGAACTGGTGTTGCCGCCCCAGGCCCTGGAGCAAGTGAACCCGGTGATTGACCAGTTGCAGCAATCCAAGGGCGGGTTGCTCTCGGTGGGTATCGTCATCGCCCTGTGGACCGCCTCGGCCGGTGTGCGGCTGATGATGAGCGCGATGAACGCCGCCTACGACGTGGTCGAAGGCCGGCCGATCTGGAAGCGTTTCCCGCTGTCGATTTTCTACACCGTCGGTATCGCCGGCATGCTGTTGGTGGCGGCGGCCCTGATGGTGCTTGGCCCGCAGGTGATGGAATGGATCGCCTCGCAGATTGGCATGCAGGAATTCATTGTTACGGTCTGGACCATTCTGCGCTGGCCGGTGATCGTGATTCTGCTGATGATCGCGGTGGCCTTGATCTACTACGTGATGCCGGATGTGAAGCAGGAATTCCGCTTCATCACCCCAGGCTCGGTGCTGGCGGTGGTGGTGTGGATCATCGCGTCCCTGGGCTTTGGTTTCTACGTGAAAACCTTCGCCAACTACAACGCCATGTATGGCAGTATCGGCGCGATCATCGTGCTGTTGCTGTACTTCTACATTTCCGCTGCGGTGCTGTTGCTGGGGGCGGAGATGAATGCGGTGATCGAACACATGTCGAGCGAAGGCAAGGACCCTGGCGAAAAGGTTCCGGGCGAGCACGACCATGCACATAAACACCATGTTTCGGGACTGGGACGGGACCACTCGCTCAAACCGACCACTGACGAAGCCTGATCATGATCCGTGAAATTCTCAAAATGGGCGATCCGCGCCTGCTGCGTATTGCCCCGCCGGTCCCGGCGCAGATGTTCGACAGCCCTGAGCTGTGGCAGTTGATCGACGACATGTTCCAGACCATGGAAAGCGTCGGCGGGGTCGGCCTGGCCGCGCCGCAGATTGGCGTCGACCTGCAACTGGTGATCTTCGGCTTTGAACACAGCGAGCGTTACCCTGACGCGGAAGCCGTGCCGCAGACCATCCTGATCAATCCGCTGATCACCCCGCTGGCGCCCACCCTGGAGGAGGGCTTCGAAGGTTGTCTGTCAGTGCCTGGGTTGCGGGGTGCGGTGCAGCGCTACGAGCACATTCGTTATGAGGGCGTCGATCCCAAGGGCGAACCGATCGTGCGTATCGCCTCGGGGTTTCATGCCCGCGTGGTGCAACACGAATGTGACCACCTGATCGGCCGACTGTACCCGTCGCGCATCAGCGACTTTGCCAAATTCGGCTTTACCGAGGTGATGTTCCCCGAACTCGACCCAACGGCGGACGATTGATCCCGATCAGCCACGCCCCATGGCAATCATCGGCTTGCTGCGGCTGTAGCGCAGCAAGCGCTCGGCCAATGCATAGGGCAGTGGCGGGCCGGCGCTGAAGCCGTTGCCCTGATAGAACTCACGCAGGTCCGGGTGGCACAACAGCCACACCGGCTGGGCCACCGTCGCCAGCGCCTCGGCCATCAACGCCGCTGCCAGGCCCTGGCCGCGACAGGCCGGATCAACCAGCAGCCCCGTCAGCCAGAGCCCTTCGGCCATGGGCCGCAAACACAGGGCGGCGACTATCTCATCGCGTTTGCCAACCCACAATTGCGCGTCCCGTACCGCTTTCATCGATGACCGGTGGCGGCGGTAGAACTTGTTCATCAAGGGCCACAGCGCGTCATTCAGCTGTGTGTATTGGGTATGGGGCATGAAAGAGGCCGTCGATCCGCAAAGCCGTGGATTATAAAAGAACGTACACGCCGCGATAGGTGTATACCTGAACTCACATCCCGTATGAGTGGAGTCAGTATCATGGCCAAAGGCATGGATTCAAAAAAAGCCGCGAAGAAAAAACCGGCAAAAAGCGCCGATGAAAAACGCGCAGACAAGAAAGCCAAGAAGGTCGGCATATTCGGCCACTAGTTACACCCCCTCTCGACGGAGCCCGGCAATCGGGCTCCGTATTCAGTTCCAAGCCAGTCACCCCTCGCTGCCAGATTTTTCCTGCGCTGATGTACAGATGCCGGGCGGGCTGACTTCGCCTGCATTTCATTCTGGCGCCTGGCGGGTGCTGAACCGATTTTGTCCCGGGTGATGGCATATTAATGGCCTTGCATCCGTGCCGAGCCTGTCTATGCTCAGCACTGATCTTCCTGATCAAGGATGTCCGGACTAGAACGTTACCCTGCTGACTCTCCGATTAAACCTCATTTATCACCTTATCTGTCCCCGCGCTGGAGGGAGGCGTGTACCTGTTCCATGGAACGTTGTGGTGGATCCGTTGAAAGACCGAAGTACTTTCATCAATCAAAAAGATCGCGCTTAGGGTGATACGACCATGTTTAACCTACATCACAAGTCTGACCTGCTCGAAATCCAACGCTTCAGTTGTGCGTTGAGCGAGGCCAACGCGAAGCTGGCGGCGGTCAGTCGCTCGATGGCGATGATCGAGTTCGACCCTAGCGGGGTGATCCTCGATGCCAATGAAAACTTCTGCAGCGCGGTGGGGTATTCCGTTGAAGAAATACGCGGCAAGCACCATCGGATCTTTTGCGAGGGCGATTACGCCAAGAGCGAGGAGTACCAGCGCTTCTGGCGTGAGCTGGAGCGTGGCGAACCCAACAGCGGGACGTTCCAGCGCCTGAACAAGCAGGGCCGGGAAGTTTGGCTCGAAGCCAGCTACATGCCGGTGATCGGTGCCGACCGGCAGGTACACAGTGTGATTAAGGTGGCCACGGACATCACCGCCCGGATCATCAAGGAACACGAGAACCAGGCCCTGGTGAATGCCCTGGGCCGGGCGATGGCGGTGATCGAGTTTTCCCCCGACGGCAAGGTCATCAGCGCCAACGACAACTTCCTGCAGACCATGCATTACTCCCCGGGCGAAGTGGTGGGCCAGCACCACAGCCTGTTCTGTCACCGCGCGGAAAGCGAGTCGTCGGGCTACAAGGCATTCTGGGCCTCGCTCAACCGTGGCGAGTATCACTCCCACCGCTTCGAGCGGGTCGACAAGTTCGGGCGCATCGTGTTTCTGGAAGCCTCCTACAACCCGATCTTCGACGCCAAGGGCCGGCTGTACAAAGTGGTCAAGTTTGCCAGCGACATCACCCAGCAAGTGACCACCCTGCAGTCGGCTGCCGAAGCGGCTCATTCGACGTCGGTGCAAAACGATGCCTGTGCCCAGAAGGGTTCGCAGGTGGTGCAGCAGACGGTGCAGATCATCGAGCAAATCTCCCGGGACTTGAACGAGGCTGCACTGAGCATCGATGCGGTCAGCAAGCAGTCAGACATCATCGGCACCATTGTGCAGACCATTCGCGGCATCGCCGACCAGACCAACCTGCTGGCCCTCAACGCTGCTATCGAAGCCGCGCGGGCCGGGGAGCATGGACGCGGTTTTGCCGTGGTGGCCGACGAGGTGCGCAGCCTGGCGGCGCGCACCAGCAAGGCGACCCTGGAAATTGTCGACGTGGTGCGCAAGAACCACGACCTCTCGTTGAGCGCGGTGTCGAGCATGCAATCGAGCTTGAGCCGCACCGGCCTGGGGGTGGAGTTGGCCAACGAGGCCGGCGAGGTAATCCTGGAGATCCAGCAGGGGTCACGGCATGTGGTGGATGCCATCAGCCAGTTCAATGAGACCCTGCAGTTGCACTGACGGATGGCTTCAGGCGGGGTCGGGCAGTGCCGAAGTTGGCAGACCAAAGGTGCGGTCGAACAGCCAGTTGAAGGCAAAGGTGTAGCAGGGGATGAAGATGATCAGCGCCAGGTCCAGCAGGAAGGCTTGCACCAGGCTGATGTGCATCCACCAGGCAATCAACGGGATCAGGAACACGATCAGCGTCAGTTGAAAACCGACGGCGTGGGCGATGCGCCGTTTGACGGTGCGGGTGCGTGATACCTGGCGGCTTTCCCAGCGCTCGAACAATGAGGTGTAGATGAAATTCCAGCTCACCGCGATGCTGGTGATGATCACCGCCAGCGGCCCGGTGCTGCCTGGCGAAGTGCCGGACAGCAAGGCCAGGCCGAGGGCGGAGAAGGTCATGCCGATCACCTCGTAGAGCGACACGTAGACCAGTTTGCGTTTGACGCCTTGCATGGGTTTGCCTCTTTTCAGTGCTTGATGGCCAGTGGGGCTGGCGCAGGCGGCGAAAGATAGCTTCAATGGAGGTGACAGAAAAAGTCAGTAGCTTTCAGTTTTATTGATAGGTTTATCCAGTGAATTTCAACAGTGACAGCATCGAACTGTTTCTCGCGGTGATTGAGCGCGGCTCTTTTTCCGCGGCCGCCCGGGCCCTGGGCAGGGTTCCTTCGGCGGTGAGCATGGGCATTGCCAACCTGGAGGCGGAGCTCGGTTATCCGTTGTTCGACCGCAGCCACCGCGAACCCCAACCCACCGCCATGGCCCATTCGCTGGTGCCCCACGCACGACTGATTGCCGGGCAGCTCAAGCAGTTGCAGGTGCATGCGGTGCAGTTGTCGCTGGGGCTGGAAAGCAAGCTGTCGATCGGCGTGGTCGCGGACATTGACCGGCGCCGCTTGCTGGCGGCGATCAAGGTGCTTGCCGAGCGCCATCCGTTGCTCGACATCGAAGTGCTGACGGCGCCGCAGGATGATGTGCTGGCGATGTTGCACAACGGGCGCGTGAGCCTGTGCCTGGCATTTGCCGGGCTGAGCATGAACGTGCTGGAGCGCTTTCAGTTTGTCGGCAGCGAACGCATGATCGCCACGCTGGCGGCGGACAGTCCGTTGCTGCAGGGACAGGATCTGTTTCTCGAAGACCTGGTGCACGTGCGGCAGATATTCGTCGCCAGCCGCGACCTGCCGATCAGCGAGACCCGGCCGCTGGTGGCCGAATCCTGCTGGCGTACCGACAACCTGGAAACAGCACTGGAGATGGTCGAGGCGGGGTTGGGCTGGGGCAATTTCCCGCTGTCGGTGGTGCAGGCGCGCCTGGATTCAGGGCGCTTGAAACGGCTGAATTTCCGCAACATCGAAAACGGCCTGGTGCTGCCGGTGCATGCGGTATGGCTCAAGAGCCAGCCGCTGCAAAAGGGCGCATTGGCCCTGGTCGAACTTCTCGGCCAGACGCTGTAGGCGCCGGTTTCAGCTGCTCTCGCGAATCTTCAGCTCAAACCCCATGTCTTCCACCGGTCGCGCTACCTTGTTGCCCGCCATCAACGTCAGCATCTGTTCCGCCGCGCGCCGGCCAATGGCCTCGCGGGGGGTATAGATGCTGCTCAATCGCGGCACCATGTGTTCGGACATCGGCAAGTCGTTGAAACCGAGAATCGCCACCTGCTGGGGAATCTGGATGCCATGGCGCAGGGCCTCAAGCAATGCGCCCTGGGCCAGGTCGTCGTTGCCGAAAAAGATCCCGTCGACATCCGGGTGGGCCGCCAGCAGTTGCAGGAACAACTCGCCGCCCAGGCCTACGGATGATGCGCGCGGGGTGAGCACTTCCAGGGCGGGGTCGTAGCGATCGACCTTCTGCAAGGCCCGGCGGAACCCTTCGCCGCGCAACAGGGTGCGCTGATCCAGTTGCGCGCCGATGTACGCCAGGCGTTTGCGGCCCCGGGACAACAAGTGTTCGGCCGCCGTTTCGCCAGCGCTGAGTTGGGAAAATCCGACGCAGTTCACCCCGGCGGCGCTGTCCAGTTCCATCATGTACACGCAGGGGATGTTGCTGGCCTCGATCATCCGTCGCGAACTTTCGGTGCGATCAAAGCCGGTCAGCAGCAAACCGCGTGGCTGATAGGCCATGTAGTTGCGCAGCAGGTTTTCTTCTTCGTCACGGGAGTAGTGGAAGTTGCCGATCAGCACTTCGAAGCCTTTGGGCCGCAGTACCTGGTGAATGGCTTCCAGGGTTTCGATAAACAGCAGGTTCGACAACGAAGGCACCAGCACCACCACCGAATGACTCTGGGCCGAGGCCAGCGCACGAGCGGCCGGGTTGACCACATAATTGAGTTCGAGGGCGGCCTGCTGGACCTTTTCCACCAGTTCGGTGGCCACCGTACTCACCCCTCGCAGGGCGCGGGAAGCGGTGATCGGGCTGACCCCCGCCAGGCGGGCAACTTCATTGAGGGTAGGGCGGCCAGTGGTGCGGGGATTTTTATCGTTTTTAGTGGAGGTCATCGGGCGGCTTGCCAAACAAAATTCAAGGCACTAAGGTAGCGCTGTCTCGATGCGGCTGCAAATGAATGAGTGGGGGTTGCCTGATCCCTGCTATTCGGCGTTGGGCAAGAACGTGCTGCAACCCATAAAAATGACAAGAAGACGTCGGCAATGGCTGCGTTTGCACTAGAGTCTCAATGAGCAAAGGTAGCGCTGTCTTCGCGCTGAGGTGTTACATGAGTCAACCAATCTCCGCCCTGGTCATCATGGGCGTGGCCGGCTGCGGCAAGTCCAGCGTCAGCGAGGCCTTGTGCCAGCTCAGCGGCGCGACCGGCATCGAAGGCGATAGCTTTCATCCTGCGGCCAACATCGAAAAGATGAGTGCCGGTATTCCCCTGAACGACGACGACCGTGCCGGCTGGCTCGACAGCCTGTGCGCCGAGTTGCGTCGCGTGGACGCCACGGGCCAGCGCCCGGTGCTGACCTGTTCGGCACTCAAGCTCAGTTATCGCGAGCGCTTGCGTAGCGCCTTGCCGGGCCTGGGCTTCGTGTTCCTGGAGCTGACCCGGGAAGTGGCCGCGGATCGGGTGTCCCATCGTCCGGGCCACTTCATGCCGTCGACCTTGATCGACAGCCAGTTCGCCACGCTCGAGTCGCCGGTCGGCGAAGCGCTGACCCTGGCACTGGATGCTTCGACCCACAGCGTCGAGCAATTGGCCGCGCAAGCCCACCATTGGTGGCTTGGGCATGGCCTGAAGCTCGCCGTATGAGTTTTGTTTTTAAAGGTAGCGCTGTCCCGATGGCTTTCGAATTACCCGCTTTAATAACAACAACAACCAGGAGACACCCCTAATGTTCGGCATGTCCCACGACACGTTCCTGCTGCTTGATGCAGTGGTCACGGTGATCGGCTTGATTGTCCTGATCACCAAGTTCAAGTTTCACCCCTTCATTGCGCTGATCATCGCCGCGGCGTTCCTCGGCCTCACATCGGGGATGCCAATCGGCACCATCATCAAGGCGTTCCAGGACGGCTTTGGCGGGGTACTGGGGTTTGTCGGCATCATCCTGGCACTGGGGACCATGCTCGGCAAAATGATGGCCGAATCGGGCGGGGCCGACCAGATCGCCCAGACCCTGATCCGCTCGTTCGGTAAAGAGCGGGTGCAGTGGGCGATGATGTTTGCCGCGTTCCTGGTGGGCATTCCGCTGTTCTTCGAAATCGGCTTCGTGCTGCTTATCCCGCTGGTGTTCATCGTGGCCCGGCGCACGGGCGTGTCGATCATCAAGATCGGTATCCCGCTGCTGGCCGGTCTGTCGGCGGTGCACGGGCTGGTGCCGCCACACCCGGGGCCGTTGCTGGCCATTGGGGTATTTGGCGCCGACATCGGTAAAACCATTCTGTACGGCCTGATCGTGGCTCTGCCGACGGCGATCATTGCCGGTCCGATCTACGGTACGTTCATTGCCAAGTACATCCCCGGTCACCCTAACCAGGAACTGGTGGATCAACTGGCCCGCGAACCGGATTCGGCCAGCCTGCCAAGCTTTAGCATCACCCTGTTCACCGTGCTGTTGCCGGTGTTCCTGATGTTGCTCAAGACCTTCGCCGACGTCGCCCTGCCGGACGGCAACTTCTTCCGCACCTGGATGGACATGATCGGTCACCCGATCTCGGCGCTGCTGTTGGCGTTGCTGCTGTCGCTGTACACCTTCGGCCATCGCCAGGGCATCGACTCCAAGCGCATCCTCAAGCTGCTGGATGCCAGCCTTGCGCCGACCGCCGCGATCATCCTGATCATCGGTGCCGGTGGTGGCTTCAAGCAGATGCTGGTGACCAGCGGTGTGGGTGATGTGATCGGGCATATGGCCGTAAGCGCCCAGATTTCGCCGATCCTGCTGGCGTGGCTGGTGGCGGCAGTGATTCGTATCGCGACCGGTTCGGCCACTGTCGCAACCATTACCGGTGCGGGCATCGTGGTGCCGGTGGTGGGGATGATTCCAGGGGTCAACCGTGAGTTGCTGGTGCTGGCCACCGGTGCCGGCTCGCTAATCCTGTCCCACGTCAACGACGCGGGCTTCTGGCTGGTCAAGCAGTACTTCAACATGACCGTGGCGGAAACCTTCAAGACCTGGACCGCGATGGAAACCATCCTGTCCATCGTCGCGCTGGGCTTTATCCTGCTGTTGTCGTTGTTCGTCTAAGCGTTTCGCCAGCCACAAAAAAACCGCAGCGATGCGGTTTTTTTGTGGCTGATCGTCTTATTTGGTGGCTAACCCATCCGCGCGGAACATCCCGCGAATCCCCCGCACCGCCTGGCGAATCCGGTCCTGGTTCTCGATCAGGGCGAAGCGCACGTGGTCGTCGCCGTACTCTCCAAAACCCACCCCGGGCGATACACAGACCTTGGCCTCGGCCAGCAGCTTCTTGGCGAATTCCAGCGAGCCCAGGTGGGCATAAGCTTCGGGGATCTTGGCCCAGACGTACATCGAGGCTTTCGGGTTCTCGACCATCCAGCCCAGTTCATGCAGGCCCTTGACCAGCACGTTGCGACGTTGCCGGTACTGCTCGGCGATGTCCTTGACGCACTGCTGGTCGCCTTCCAGTGCAGCGATAGCGGCCACTTGCAATGGAGTGAAAGTGCCGTAGTCGTGGTAGCTCTTGATCCGCGCCAGGGCGTTGACCAGTTCCGGGTTGCCGACCATGAAGCCGATGCGCCAGCCAGCCATGTTGTAGCTCTTGGACAGGGTGAAGAACTCCACGGCAATGTCCTTGGCCCCCGGCACCTGCATGATCGACGGGGCTTTCCAGCCGTCGTAGACGATGTCGGCGTAGGCCAGGTCGTGCACGACGAGGACGTCGTACTGCTTGGCGAGGGCGATCACCCGTTCGAAGAAGTCCAGTTCCACGCACTGCGCGGTCGGGTTGGACGGGAAACCGAGGATCATCATCTTCGGTTTCGGGATCGAGCCACGAATGGCCCGCTCCAGCTCCGCGAAGAAGTCCACGCCCGGAATCAGCGGCACCGAACGTACCTGGGCACCGGCAATCACGGCACCGTAGATGTGGATCGGGTAGCTCGGGTTGGGCACCAGCACGGTGTCGCCCTGGTCCAGGGTGGCGAGCATCAAGTGTGCCAGGCCTTCCTTGGAACCGATGGTGACGATGGCTTCGTGTTCCGGGTCGATGTCGACCTCGTAGCGATCCTTGTACCAGCGGGAAATGGCCCGGCGCAGGCGTGGAATGCCTTTGGACGTGGAGTAGCCGTGGGTGTCTTCGCGCTGGGCGACGGTAACCAGTTTATCGACGATGTGGGGCGGGGTCGGGCCGTCAGGGTTGCCCATGCTCAAGTCGATGATGTCTTCGCCACGACGACGGGCGGCCATCTTCAGCTCGGCAGTGATATTGAATACGTAAGGGGGGAGTCGATCTATGCGCGCAAAGCGGCGCGGCGAACCTTGGTCTGCCATTGTTGCCTCTGATAACGTGAGCGCCCGGAACCGTCCGAGCGACGCCGACCACTGCGGTGGTCTGGGCGCACGATAAGGGCGCCGATGGCCGCTTGTCCAGAGGCCGCCCGCAACTATTTTTCCCCGCACTGACAGCAACAGGATAAAAAAATGGAGTTTTCCAGCGGCTTTCTACTGAGCCTTTCGCTGTGCCTGGATATTGGCGTGGCCAACATTGCAATGATCACCCTGGCCATGCAACGCGGCTATTTCCAGGGGTTTGCCCTGGGCCTGGGCACCTGTGTCGGCGACCTGGTCTACGCGGTGCTGGCGCTGGCCGGGATGACCGTGTTGCTGCAGTACTCGGCGGTGCGCTGGGTGTTGTGGGTCGGCGGTTCGGCCCTGTTGCTGTACTTCGCGGCGAAGATGATCTACTCGGCCATTCACCACAGCACCGCTCTGGTGCAAACGGCAGAGGTCAGTGGCGGCTCCCATCGTCGGGAGTTCTTTCGCGGGATTTTCCTGGCGATGTCCTCGCCCAGCGCCATTCTCTGGTTCGCCGCGGTGGGCGGGACCCTGATTGCCCGCGCCGGCGGCAATAGCCTGGCCAGTGCCGGGTTGTTCCTGGCCGGGTTCTTTTGCGCCGGAGTGCTGTGGTGCCTGGCTTTGTGCCTGGCAGCGACCCAGGGTGGCAAGCTGCTGGGCGATAAATTGCTGCGGTATAGCTATCTGGCATCTGCAGCGATCTTCTGCTATTTCGCGGTCTACGTGATCCTATCGGGTTACCAGGAGTTTATCGGCGGGGGCGCTGCGGCAGAACTTCCTGGGCTGTGACTGGGGGAATCCGGTTTCGCTTCTATACTCCCAGCCGAACCCAATTTTCAGTGGCAGGAGGTGATTCGTGGATCAGCCAAAACAGCAGGTAGCGGCGCAGCCGCGCTTCGAAACGGGGCGTTTTATGCTGATCGCCGGACTGGGCGGGCGATTTGCCGTGAACGCCACCGAAGGCATTCCCAAGCTTTGGGACAGATTCATTCCGCACATCGGCAAGGTGCCGGGGCAAAAGGGCGACTTGACCTACGGCGTGTGTTGCAACCCGGATGGCAAGGGCGGCTTCGAGTACGTCGCCGGGGTCGAAATCAGCAAGCTCGACGACCTGCCCGAGTCCTATCGCTGGGTGGAAATCCAGCCCCAGCAGTATGCAGTGTTCACCCATCAAGGTGGCCTGGACAGCCTGGCGCAAACCTTTGAGTACATCTGGAAAAGCTGGTTGCCGGCCTCAGGCCGCGAGGCCGCGGATGCCCCCGAGTTCGAGCGCTACAGCGCCGACTTCGACCCGCAGACCGGGCAGGGCGTGCTGGAGATCTGGGTGCCACTCAAGGCCGCTTGAGCCAGGCGAGAGCGGGGCGCAGGATCGATATGCGCGGCGGATTGAATTATGCTTGCGCCCCCTTTTTTCGCTGACTGGACCCCGCCATGAACGCTCCAACGACTGTCATTCGCCAGGTCACGCCGGCTGACCTGGACCGCTGTTTCGCCATCGAAACCGAGGCCTACGAGGGCGATGAAGCCGCCACCCGGGAGAAAATCGCCACCCGCATCGAGACCTGGCCACAGGGTTTTATCGTGGCCGAGGTCGAGGGTGTCGTGGCGGGCTTCATCAATTCCGGCGCCGCCTACCAGGTGGAAATGGCCGACGAAGCCTTCAAGGAAATGATCGGCCATGACCCCGACGGTCCACAGGTGGTGATCATGTCGGTGGTGGTGCACCCGGACTTTCAGGGGCTGGGCCTGGCCAAGCAGCTGATGAACGCGTTCATCGCGCGCATGCGCGAGCTGGGCAAGATCCGCATCAACCTGATGTGCCGCGAGCAGCACGTTGGCCTGTATGCCGGGTTCGGTTTTGCCTACCTCAAGGCGTCTGCCTCGGAGCATGGCGGGTTGGCCTGGCATGAGATGGCGCTGGACCTGTAAGCACGGTCGCCAGCTCAATACAGACTGTTGCGCATCCGCTCGGGGGCTTCCTGATCATACCGTTCGGCATCGAACTGTCCGTCGTTCAGGCGCTTGTGAAAGGCGCCTGCAGTGGGCAGGGCGCTGCGCTCCAGGTATTTCTGCGGGTTCCACAGGTCTGACCGCACCATGGCCTTGGAGCAATGGAAGTACGCCGCTTCGATACGCACCAGCAGCACCGTGCGCGCCGGTTTGCCGTTGACCGCAAAACTTGCCAGCAACTCAGGCTCGGCGCTGATCTGCGCCGTGCCATTGACCCGCAAGGTCTCGCCGATCCCCGGAATGATGAACAGCAACGAGATCCGCGGGTCGCGGACGATGTTGCGCAAGGTGTCGATGCGGTTGTTGCCCGGACGATCGGGAATCGCCAGGGTCCGCTCATCGATGATCCGCACAAATCCTGGGGCATCGCCACGGGGTGAGCAGTCCAGGCCCTCGGCGCCGACCGAACTGACGATCAGCAGTGGCGAGGCCCGTACCATCGCCTGGTAGTCGAGGTTCAGATAGGCGATCTCTTTGTGCACGGCGCGGTCGTGGGGTTGGCCGTAAATGGCTTCCAGTTCTTCAACGGTCGTCAGCATGATTTACCTCGTCCTTGAATATGTGGGTGATTCAGAAGGCCAGGGCCATGCGCCGCTCATAGCCGATCCGGCCTTTGTAGGCGTCGCCGCTGTCGATCCAGCCCTGCTTGAGATAGAGCCCCAGCGCCGCCTCATTGTGGGCATCCACGGACAACTCCAGGCCATTGATCTCGGGCCATGCCTGCCGCGCAACCTCGGGCAGGGCTTGCAGGCAGGCCTTGCCGTAGCCCTGGCCCTGGCAGCGCCGGTCAACCTGCAAGGCATGCAGGGTGGCGGTGTCCTGGCTGGCCCAGGCAGGCAGGAAGGGCGGGCGCTTGAGCAGCAGGAAGGCCACGGGGATGTCGTCCGCGACCAGCGCAAAACCGCGGATGGCATCGCCTGCGGCCGCGCTTAGCGAGTGCAGCGCGCCATGGATATCGCCGGCGAATGATTTCTGCAGCGGATCGATCTCGATGCATTCCACCTGTTGGCGTTGCAGCGCCGAAAGCTGTTGGTAGGGCACGAGGTGCGTGGCCATTGGCGGAATCCCTGCGGCAAAAAACTGAGGCTCGGATTTTAGCCAGTTTGGTGCCTGCACAATTATTTTTTTTGGCCTGTCGATTTGCCTTTGCACCCGTCGACTAACAGTGTCTTCACCGTAAATACTCGGAGTTGCGTCATGAATGCGTTAACCGAAAACACTGAGATCCAGACCCTGATCGAGCGCTACCGGCAAGCGATTATCGCCAAGGACCTCGAGGCGCTGATGGGCTTCTATGCCGACGACATCGTCTCGTTCGATGCGGTCAAGGCCCTGCAATTCAAGGGCAAGGCGGCTTACCGCGCACACTGGGAAGAGTGCATGAACTATTGCCCGGGACCCCACCTGTTCGAGTTCGCACAGCTGCAGGTGGTGCAAGGCCAGGACCTGGCATTCGCCCACTGGCTGGTGCACTGCGGGGGCGCCGATGACCAGGGTCAAGTCAAAGGCAGCTGGATGCGTGCCACCGCTGGCTATCAACGGATCGCCGGGCAATGGCGAATCGTCCACGAGCACTGGTCGGCGCCCTTCGACATGGTCAGCGGCGCGGCGTTGTTCGAACTGCAGCCCTGATCGTCGGGTTTTTTACCGAACCGGCAATCTGCAGCCATAGTTGATCAGCCTGATGTGGGAGAGCCTCATGAAATACCTATGCCTGGTCTACAGCGACGAGCGTGTGCTGCACAGTTCACCTGACAGCCCCGAGGACGCCGAGTGTCTGGCGTATGCCGAGGCGGTCCAGGGCAGTGGGCGGATGCTCGCCGCCGAGGCCTTGCAGCCCGTGCAGAGCGCCACCACGGTGCGCCTGCGAGGCGGCAAGCTGTCGATCACCGACGGTCCGTTCGCCGAAACCAAGGAGCAATTGGCCGGCTTTTACCTGATCGAGGCCAAGGACCTCAACGAGGCGATCCAGGTGGCCGGGAAGATTCCGGCGGCCCGGGTCGGCAGCGTGGAAGTGCGTCCGGTACGCCAGTTGAATCCCTGACCATCGCCATAAAAACAACAATCAAGCAGGAGTCTATGTATGAGCATCCCTCACGCTGGCGTCCAGCCAGCAGCCTTCGAGTTGTCTATCAGTCGCCTGATCGATGCGCCGCGCACCAAGGTATTCCGTGCCTGGACGGAGCCGCAGTGGCTTGCCCAATGGTGGGGCCCGCACGGCATGACCACGCCGGAGTGCGAAATGGACCTGTGGGTCGGTGGCCGGTTTCGCACCCTGATGCGCGCCCCCGATGGCAGCGAGTACCCCACCAGCGGGGTGTTCCTGGAGATTCACGCGCCGCAGCGGCTGGTGTTCACCGATGCCTACGCGCCGGGCTGGATTCCCTCGGGCAAACCCTTCATGACCGCCGAAGTGACCTTTGACGACGTCGACGGCAAGACCCTCTACACCGCGCGCGCCATGCACTGGAGCGAGGCCGACCGGCAGGCCCACGAGGGCATGGGTTTTCATCAGGGTTGGGGCCAGAGCCTCGACCGGCTGGAGGCCCTGGTGACCAGCGGCATGCCGGACTGATGCCGGACGAGGCGGTCAAGGCGCTGGTCGAGACGGTCTACCGCAACGACTCGCGGCGTATCCTCGCCACCCTGATTCGCTTGCTGGGGGATTTCGACCTGGCCGAAGAGGCGCTGCAGGAAGCCTTCTTCGTCGCGGTCGAGCGCTGGCAGCGGGACGGGGTGCCGGACAATCCGCGGGCCTGGCTGGTGTCCACCGGGCGCTTCAAGGCCATCGACGGCCTGCGTCGGCGTGCCCGGTTTGCCGCGTCCCAGGCGCAATTGGTGGCGCAACTCGAAGAAATCGAAGAGGCGCAATGGAGTGTCGAGGACGTGCAAGACGATCGCTTGCGCTTGATCTTCACCTGTTGTCACCCGGCACTGGCCGCCGATGCGCAAGTGCCGCTGACGCTGCGTGAAGTCTGCGACCTGACCACCGAAGAAATTGCCCGCGCCTTTCTCGCCGCGCCGGCCACCATTGCCCAGCGAATCGTGCGGGCCAAAGCCAAGATTCGCGACGCCAGGATCCCCTATCAAGTGCCGTCCCTGGCCGAGTTGCCCGAGCGCCTGGACAGTGTCCTGCGGGTGATTTACCTGGTGTTCAACGAAGGTTACTCGGCCTCGGTGGGCAGTGAGCTGACCCGCGAAGACCTGACCCGCGAGGCGATTCGCCTGGGGCGCCTGCTCCTGGAGTTGCTGCCGGAGCCGGAGGTGATGGGGTTGCTGGCCCTGATGCTGCTCAACGAGGCGCGGCGTCCGGCACGCACCTCGGCCAGCGGCGAGTTGATCGTGCTCGATGAACAGGACCGTTCGCTGTGGGATGCGCAGATGATCGCCGAGGGCTGTGCCTTGATCGAGCACGCGCTGGGCCGGGGAGAGATCGGGCCGTATTGCCTGCAGGCGGCGATCTCGGCGGTGCATGCCGAGGCACCCACCGCCGGGGACACTGATTGGGCGCAGATCGTCGGTTTGTACGACGTCTTGCTGCAGGCGCTGCCCTCGCCGGTGATTGAGCTCAATCGGGCCGCCGCTCTATCCCGGCGTGACGGGCCCTTGGCGGGGCTGACCCTGGTCGACGGGATTTTGCAGCGCGGCGAGTTGCTCGATTATCACCTGGCGCACTCGGCGCGTGCCGAGTTCTGTCGGCAACTGGGTCGCGTGGAAGAGGCGAGGGCGGCCTATCAGCGTGCCCTGGCGCTGACCCAGCAAGTGCCGGAGCGCCGTTTCATCGAACGGCGCCTGGCCGAGTTGCGGCGCACCTGAGGCGGGGGTCACTCGAGCATTCTGTCCAGCAACCAGCGGCCTGCCGGACCCGGCGGGTGCAAGCGTGACCAGAGCGCATCCACCGAGACCGGTCGGGGCCAACCGCGGACCTTGAGCTCCTGCAGGGTGCCGGCGCCAAAACGCTCGACCAGCCAGCGCGGCAGGGGTGCCCAGCCGAACCCACCCTGGGCCATTTCCAGCAGCATCAGGTAGCTGGGGGCTGACCAGACCCGCCCCTGGGCACGGACTTCATACGGATTGATGATGGTCGCCAGGCGCAATTCGCGGTGTTGTTGCAGGGTTTGCCGATCGATTTTCCGCAAGCACGCCAACGGGTGCGTGGGCGCCACGAACAGGGCGATCTCGGTGTGCTCGTCGACGGTGGCGCTGTCCAGGTCCGGCGGGTAGCGCTCCTGCATTTCGGCGAAGGCCAAGTGCGCGCGCCCGCGTTGCACCAGGGCAATCAAGTCGTCGCATTCGGCGATCAGGCATTCCAGTTCGAGGTCCGGATAACGCTGTTCGAATGCCTGCAAGGCCGCTTCGAAGCGATCCGATTGATAGGTGTCGGATAGCGCGACGGTCAGCTTCGGTTCAACCCCCTCGGACAACTGCGCGGCACTCATTTCCAGGCGGCTGGTGGCGGCGAGGATGTCCTCGGCGCGTTGCAACAGCACATGCCCGGCCAAGGTCAGGGCGGGCTTGCGGCTGCTGCGATCGAACAGGCTCAGGTTGAGGTCGATCTCCAGGCTGGCCACCGCCGCGCTGATGGTCGACTGGCTCTTGCCCAGCTTGCGCGCCGCGGCGGAAAACGAGCCTTGGGTGGCCGCATGGACGAACGCCAGCAGGACTTCTTGGGAGGCCATGAACTATCGCCTTGATCGATGGTTAATGGTTATGAAGTATCGGTGCTGTGCTGGATGATGGCAACACATTCACCCACCGGAGCCGGCTCATGAGTCCTCACAAATCCCTCACTGAACGTGTGTTGCAAGCCATCGGTTTTGAACTGCTGGCGGTCATGCTGTGTACCCCTTTGCTGGCGTGGCTGATGGACAAGCCGCTGGTCGACATGGGTGTCGCGACCATTGCCATCGGCCTGATTGCCCTGGCCTGGAACGTGTTGTTCAACGGCCTGTTCGACCGCTTGCTCAAACGCCTGGCGCTGGTGCCCAGTGCCGCGACCCGGGTGGTGCATGCCTTGCTGTTCGAGGGCGGCCTGGTGGCGGTCAGCGTGCCCCTGATTGCCTGGTGGCTGAACGTCAGCCTGCTTGAGGCGCTGATTCTCGACATCGGGGTGCTGCTGTTTTTCCTGCCGTACACCTACGTCTACCACTGGGTCTATGACGTATTGCGGGAGCGGATGTTGCTGGCGCGGGTCGTGCGCTGATTGGCCTTGTTTGATCTTGCAGCTGCACCCCAACCCACCTCAGCGTCTGCTCGACAGTTGTTGCGGGGCCAGGAACGCATCGTGGAAGTAATCCCGGAACGCCTGCATCGCCGGGGTAAATGCCCGCTCGCGGTGCCAGGCCAGGCCCACGCTCATGGGGGTGACCGGGTCGGTGATGGTGAGGGTCTCGATGCGCTTGCCCTCCAGTGACCAGGGGCGGTGCACCAGGTCCGAGAGGATTGCCACCCCGCTGCCATTGGCGACCATGCTGCGTACCGCTTCCACCGAGCTGGTACGCACCCGTACTTTCGGTTGCTGGTGGGCGTGTTCCCAGTAACGCATTGCTGCCTGCTCGGCCTCGTCGACGGTCAGCAGGATGTAGGGCTCCTGGGCCACATCCGCGAGGCTGACCGCCGAGCGCTCGCACAGGGGGTGATGGCTGGGCAACCACAAACGGCGTTCGGAGTTGAACAGGATTTCCGAGACGATGTCGGGGTGCGTCAGGTTCGCGGTCAGCACCACCGCCATGTCGAAGCGCCCCTCCAGCAAGCCTTGTTCGATGGCCTGGCGTTCCTGCTCGTGGACTTCGATGGCGACATCCGGGTGCCAGTGTTCCAGGCGTTGCAGATGGTGGGGCAGGAAGTAGCCGATCACCGTGTAGCTGGCCGCCAGGCGCAGCCGGCCACTGGCGCGTACGTCCGGCAGCGGGCTGTTGAGGGCGTCATCGACACTGCGCAGAATCACGTAGGCGCGGTTGAGAAAGTGCCGTCCGGCATCGGTCAGGCTCATGCCCTGGGCCGAGCGCTGGAACAGCAGCGTGCCGAGCATGCCCTCCAGTTCCTTGATCGCGGTGGTCACCGCTGACTGGGAGATGTTCAGGTGAATCGCCGCTTGGGAAATCTGCCCGATTTCGGCGGTGGCGACGAAATAGCGGACCTGGCGCAGGGTCAGTGACATTGAGACTCCGGTCGAACAGGTATCTGTTTTTCAGAAGATACCCTATCTGTTAATAGATCTTCCCAAGGGGGGTGGCCGGAATTTAACGTGGCCTGCATGAAGTCACAAGCGTCAGGAGCACGTGTCATGCAGGCAGTAGATTTCAATTCGGACATGGGTGAAGGCTTCGGCCCATGGACCATCGGTGATGGTGTCGACACAGAGCTGATGGCCTTCATCAGCTCGGCCAACATCGCCACCGGTTTCCATGCCGGTGACCCCGGCACCATGCGCCGCACCGTCGAACAGGCCAAGCGCCAGGGTGTGGCCATCGGCGCCCACCCGGGTTTTCGCGACCTGGTGGGTTTCGGCCGCCGGCACATCAATGCACCGGCCCAGGAGCTGGTCGACGACATGCTCTATCAACTCGGCGCCCTGCGCGAACTGGCGCGAGTCCAGGGTGTGGCCTTGCAACACATCAAGCCCCATGGCGCGTTGTACATGCATCTGGCGCGGGACGAGGAAGCAGCCCGTTTGCTGGTGGAAAACCTGCAGCGCCTGGAGCCTGAACTGCTGCTGTATTGCATGCCCGGTTCCGTCATCTGGCGGGTCGCCACCGAGCTCGGTCAGCCGGTGATTCGTGAGTTCTACGCCGACCGCGAGTACGACCTCAGCGGCTCTATCGTCTTCACCCGCAATGTGCGCGCCCACGATCCGGAGCAGGTCGCCGCGCGGGTGCTGCGTGCCTGCCAGGAAGGCGTGGTGCGCACGGTCGAGGGCCAAGACCTGGCGATCGAATTCGACTCGATCTGTCTGCACAGCGATACCCCGGGTGCCCTGGCGTTGGTCGAGGCCACACGCAAGGCGCTGGACGCCGCCGGGATCACGGTGCGCGCCCCCCGCTGAACCCGGACCCGGCGCACAGACGCCCGGGCCGACCCAACGATGGATTTTTTGCCTGCCTTTCTACAACTATTCCAAAAGGAACAGACATGGCCGAACACACAGTTATCACCCCATTACCAGGGACCTTCTATCGCAAAGCCACGCCGGAGTCGGCGAACTTCGTCGAGGTCGGTGCGCAGGTCAGCGCCGACACGGTGATTGGCCTGATCGAGGTCATGAAGCAGTTTTCCGAACTGACCGCCGGGACGGCCGGTCGCCTGAGTGCATTCCTGGTAGAAGACGGCGATCCGGTGGAACCGGGTCAGGTCGTCGCAACACTCGACGACGAGTGAGGGGCGCGATCATGACCCAAGGCATCACTAAACTGCTGGTCGCCAACCGTGGCGAAATCGCCGTGCGGATTATCCGCGCGGCCCAGGAACTGGGGATTCCCACCGTAGCCGCCTGCAGCGAGGCGGACCTCGACTCCCAGGCCGCGCGCATGGCCGACGAAGTGCATCTGCTCGGCCCGGCCCGCGCCGACAAAAGCTACCTGAATGTCGAGGCCCTGCTGGGCGCCTTGAAGGCCACCGGGGCCAACGCGGTGCACCCAGGTTATGGCTTTCTCTCGGAGAACGCCGACTTCGCCGAAGCGGTCCAGGCCGCCGGGGCGATTTTTGTCGGGCCCAGCCCACAGACGATCCGCCGCATGGGCGACAAGGCTGAGGCGCGACGCACCGCACAAGCGGCTGGCGTGCCGGTGGTGCCGGGTTCGCCGGGTGAGCTGTTCGACGTCGAGGCCGCACTCGCGGCAGCCGAGCAGGTGGGTTTCCCGCTGCTGATCAAGGCCTCGGCCGGTGGTGGCGGACGGGGTATTCGCCTGGCGGAAAATCCCGCGCAACTACGCGAAGAGTTCCCCCGTTCCCAGCGCGAAGCCCAGGCTGCATTTGGCAACGGCGCGGTGTACCTGGAGCGTTTCATCAGCCGTGCCCGGCACATTGAAGTGCAGGTGCTGGGCGACGGTAAACACGCGGTGCACCTGTTCGAGCGCGAGTGCTCGCTGCAACGGCGGCGGCAGAAGATCTTCGAGGAAGCGCCGTCGCCGGCCCTTGATCAGCAACAGCGCGAAACCCTCTGCGCCAGCGCCGTACGCTTGACCGAGTCCCTCGGCTATCAGGGCGCCGGGACCCTGGAGTACCTGTATGACGACGCCAGTGGCGAGTTTTTCTTTATCGAGATGAACACGCGGATTCAGGTCGAGCACCCGGTCAGCGAACTGATCACCGGCATCGACCTGGTTCAGGCGATGTTGCGGATTGCCGGCGGCGAGCCGTTGGGCTTGCGCCAGAGTGATATCCGGCTCAATGGCGCGGCCCTGCAAATGCGCCTGAATGCCGAAGACCCGGCGCGGGACTTCTTCCCAAGCCCAGGCCTGGTTGAAGAGTTGTCGTGGCCGCAAGGGCCGGGCGTGCGGGTCGACAGCCATCTGTATCAAGGCTATCGGGTGCCGCCGTATTATGATTCGCTGCTGGCCAAGCTGATTGTCCACGGTCGCGACCGTGCCCAAGCGTTGGCCCGGGCGCGGGTTGCCGTGGCCCAGACCCGCTTGACGGGCATGGCGACGACCTTGGCGCTGCATGCCGAGCTGCTGGAACAACCCTGGCTGCACGACGCCGACTTCCACACCGGCACCCTGGAAACCTGGCTGGCCGCGCGCCGCAGTGGAGGTGCAGCATGAACACGCCGATCCGCTACAGTTTTGGCGCCGATGAACATCTGTTTGCCGAGGTCAGCGACAGCATGTCCCTGGAGGCGTTCTTCAAGGGCATGGCCGTGACCCGTGCGGTCGAGCGCCTGGCCCTGGATGGGGTGCTGGATGTGTGCCTGGCCAACGCCTCGTTCCAGATCCGCTTCGATCCGGACCGCATCGCGCCCCATGACCTGCTCGAAGCGGTCAAGGGCGCAGAGGCCGAAGCGGTCGCCGAACGTACCCTGCACACCCGGATCATCGAGATTCCGGTGCTCTACAACGACCCCTGGACCCACGAGACCCTGATGCGTTTTCGCGACCGGCATCAGGACCCGAGTGCCACGGACCTGGAGTACGCGGCAAGGATCAATGGCCTGGCAGACGTCGATGCGTTCATTGCCGCCCACAGCGGTGCGCCCTGGTTCGTCTCGATGGTCGGTTTTGTCGCCGGCCTGCCGTTCATGTTCCAGATGGTCGAGCGTGAGCGTCAGTTGCAGGTGCCCAAATACCTGCGGCCCCGCACCGACACGCCGAAACTGACCCTGGGCCACGGCGGCTGCTTTGGCTGCATCTACTCGGTGCGCGGCGCCGGTGGTTATCAGATGTTTGGCGTGACGCCAGCACCGATCTACGACCCGCAGCAGAAGCTTTCGTACCTGAAAGAGCACATGGTGTTTTTCCGCCCGGGCGACATTGTGCAGTTCAAACCCATGGACCGCGAAGCGTATGACCAGGCCGTGGCCGAAGTGGATGCAGGGCGTTTCGACTTGCGGATTCGGCCGGTGGAGTTTTCCCTGGACGCGTTCCTCGCCGACCCCGTTGGCTATCCCAAGTCGTTGCAGGAGGTACTGGCATGATCAAGGTACTCAAACCCGGTCTGGCCACCTCGGTACAGGACCTGGGCCGCGAAGGTTTTTACCACCTGGGCATTCCACCTTCCGGTGCGCTCGACCAATACGCCCTGAGCGCTGCCAACCAACTGGTGGGCAACCCGGCCGGTGCGGCGGCGCTGGAGTGCACGCTGCTGGGGCCGGAGCTGGAGTTTGCCGACGACGCGCTGGTGGCGGTATGTGGTGCGCACATGACACCACGGGTCGATGGCGTGGAAATGCATGCCGACACCGCCTTCACGGTCAAGGCCGGCCAGGTGCTGCGTTTTGATTTTCCCAAGGCCGGAGCCCGCGCCTACCTGGCGGTGGCCGGTGGGATTGATGTGCCATTGGTGCTGGGCAGTCGCTCAACCTATGCGCTGGGGGCACTGGGCGGGTTCCAGGGGCGCCGGTTGGTGGCCGGTGACGAGTTGCCGGTAGGTGTTGCCAGTGGCAAGAGCCGTGCGGGGGCCAGTCTACCCATGGCGTTGCGGCAGTCGCTGGGGGGCGAGATCAGCCTGCGGGTGGTGCCGGGCTTGTACTACGAGCGCCTGACCGAAGCCGCGGCCAGCAGCTTCTTCGCTGAACCCTGGACGGTCGGCTCGGAGGCGGACCGCATCGGCTATCGCTTCAAGGGCGGCAGCGCCTTGAGTTTCCAACCCCGAGAGCAGCCGTTCGGGGCCGGCTCCGATCCGTCGAACATCGTCGACAGTTGTTACCCGATCGGCTCGATTCAGGTTCCGGCCGGGCTCGAACCGATCGTGCTGCATCGCGATGCAGTGTCCGGTGGTGGCTACGCGATGATCGGTACGGTGATCAGCGCCGACCTCGACCTGATCGGCCAGATGCAGCCCAACCAGAAGGCGCGGTTTGTCGCGGTGACGCTGGAGCAGGCGCTGGAGGCGCGACGTTCCTATAAGAAAAAACTCGGCTGCCTGAGCAAGCTGTTCCCTTCCTGATTCTGCCCGCCGCATCGCGCGGGCCATGCCAAACGGTACGCCAACGCCGCACTTCGGTGCGGTGACGGCTGCCCGCGCTTCAACCTTTGACTGGTTCTGGAGTTCACGCATATGGCTGCTTTATCGCAATCGAGTCAAACCGGGCAGGACCCGGCCAATCACCCGGTCCCTGCGGCAGCACGCATGGGCCGGCTGTCCCTGACCATGGCCTGGTGGGCCGTGTGCAGCGCCATGTTCTACATCGTGGTCGGCGCGTCGCTGGCTTTATCCTATGGCACCCGCAATGCGCTGATCGGCATGCTCCTGTCGGTGCTCAGCTACGGGCTGATCAACAGCGTGCTGAGTCGGTTTGCGATTCGCAGCGGCCTGTCGGTGGCGCTGTTTTCGCGGTTGTTGTTCGGCAGCACCGGTGCCTGCCTGGCGACGCTGATCTTCTTCTCTACGGCGATCTACTACGCGGTGTTCGAGGGTTCGGTGATCGCCGCGGCGCTCAACCACCTGTACCCGGAACTGGTCTACCCGCTGGCCGCCTTGCTGGTGGTGCTGTACAGCGTGCCGATGATCCTGGGGAGCGTGCAGCACTGGCTGGACAAGCTCAACGGTGTGTTGCTGCCGATCTATCTCGGCGGTTTGCTGGTGGCGGTGGGCTTGTCCATCAGCCGCTACGGTTACCAGCCGCAATGGCTGGATTTCGGTCCGGCCAGTCCCAGTGCGTTTGGTTGGTGGGATTGCTTCGTCGCGTACATGGGGGTGTGGGTGTTGATGCTGTTCACCTTCGACTATGCGCGCTTTGGCAAGCCCGAAGATCAGACTTACCACGGCCGCTGGAACTTCGGCATGCCGTTCTACGCGGTGACTTTTTTGCTCAATGGCGCGGCGGGGATTTACCTGGTCAGCAGCATTCCCCATGAGGGCGCGTTGAACGAAGTTTCGGTGGTGATGGCAATCCTGCAGCTGATGGGGGTGTGGGGGTTGTTGTTCGTCTGGGCTACGCAGACCCGGATCAACACCGCCAACTACTACCTGGCGACGCTGAACATGCAGGCGTTTTTCGGCCGGTTTGGCGTGCGCGGCTCGTACCTGGTGTGGGCGCTGGCGGTGGGGGTGATCGTCTACGGCCTGATGCTGGCCGATGTGTTTGCCTACCTGCTGAAGGCGCTGGCTTATCAGGGGATCTTTGTGGTGGCCTGGGTGGGGGTGGCGCTGGCGCAGATCCTCTATGGCCGCAGTGATGTGACGGCGCTTGCGCGCGTGTCGGCCTACAACCCGGCAGGTTTGCTGGCGTGGTTTGGCGGCACGGCGCTGGGCTTGATACTGATGTTTGCCGGCCCGGGGTTGAGCAGTTTCTCCGCGCCGTTGACCGGGGTGCTGGCGTTCGGATTGCAGTTCGCACTTTCGCGCCGGCGTACGCCAACCACCGTGACGCCGACCTTGTAGCAGCTGTCGAGCAGCGCGAGGCTGCGTCAACGGCCGCAGGACGTTCATTCGACTTGGCAATACCGCCGCCGGGGGCTGCTGCGCACCCCAACGCAGCCTTCGGCAGCTGCTACAGAAACCGGGGGCGCCTGTAGCAGCTGTCGAGCTTGCGAGGCTGCGTCAACGGCCGCAGGACGTTCATTCGGCGTGGCAATACTATCGCCGGGGGCTGCTGCGCACCCCAACGCAGCCTTCGGCAGCTGCTACAGAAACCGGGGGCGCCTGTAGCAGCTGTCGAGCCTGCGAGGCTGCGTCAACGGCCGCAGGACGTTCATTCGGCGTGGCAATACTATCGCCGGGGGCTGCTGCGCACCCCAACGCAGCCTTCGGCAGCTGCTACGGGGGTATCAGAACAGTTGGGTGAACAACCAATACAGGCTGCCCGACAGCAGGATCGCCGCCGGCAGGGTCAGGACCCAGGCCATCAGCAGGTTGCGAATGGTCTTCATCTGCAAGCCACCGCCGTTGGCCACCATGGTCCCGGCCACCCCCGAGGAGAGCACGTGGGTGGTCGATACCGGCAGGCCGAACATGTCCGCCGCGCCGATGGTCAGCATCGCCACGGTTTCCGCCGAGGCGCCCTGGGCGTAGGTCAGGTGGGTCTTGCCGATCTTCTCGCCGACGGTCACCACAATGCGTTTCCAGCCGACCATGGTGCCCAGCCCCAGGGCAATTGCCACGGCGATTTTCACCCACAGCGGGATGAAACGGGTGGCGCTGTCGATCTGTTGCTTGAACAGTTGCAGCTTGCCGTGGGTGTCGGCATCGAAGTTGCCGACCTGGTTCTTGTCCATCAGGCGGATGGTTTCACTGGCCAGATACATGTCGTTGCGCACGTTGCCCATGGCTTCGGCCGGTACCTTGGACAGCGAGCCATAGCCTTTCACTTCGTTGCCGATGTGGCCGGCCAGGGCGGCGAGGGCGGGAATCAGTTGGGGCGTGGCCTGCTTGCTGCGCACGTAGTCCGAGAGCACCGGGCGCGGGTCGGCCGGTGGCGGCAGGGGCACGCTCTTGACCAGCGCTTGCTGGGTCACTTCGGCGACTGCGGCGAACTGCAAGGCCTGGTCGGCCGGCATGGTGCGGTTGAGTGCGTAGGCCATCGGCAGGGTGCCCACCAGGATCAGCATGATCAGGCCCATGCCTTTCTGACCGTCGTTGGAACCGTGGGCGAAGGACACGCCGGTGCAGGTCAGGATCAGCATGCCGCGGATCCACCAGGGCGGCGGAGTGTTGCCTTTGGGGGCTTGGTACAGCGCACGGTTCTTGACGAAGGCGCGCAAAGCCAGCAGCAACAGGGCGGCGAAACCGAAGCCGATCAGCGGTGACAACAGCAGGGCATAGCCGATCTTGGTCGCCTGCGCCCAATCGACGCCACTGGTGCCGTCGCGCCCGTGCATCAGGGCATTGGCCACGCCGACGCCGATGATCGAGCCGATCAGGGTATGCGACGACGAGGCCGGCAGACCCAGCCACCAGGTGCCGAGGTTCCACAGGATCGCGGCGATCAGCAGGGCAAAGATCATCGCAAAGCCGGCCGAGGAGCCGACCTGCAGAATCAGTTCCACCGGCAGCAGGGCAATGATGCCGAACGCCACCGCGCCGCTGGACAGCAGGACCCCGAGGAAGTTGAAGAAGCCCGACCAGACCACCGCGAAATGCGGCGGCAGCGAATGGGTGTAGATCACCGTCGCCACGGCGTTGGCGGTGTCGTGGAAGCCGTTGACGAACTCAAAGCCCAGGGCAATCAGCAGGGCCACGCCCAGCAGCAGGAACGGGGTCCAGGTGGTGACCGTGGTGCCGAGTTCTTGCATGTCGTGCATCAGGCTGTAGGCGGTGAACAACAACCCCATGGCCAGTACCGCGAAGAACACCACGGCGGTAAACACCCCGGGCTTTTTATCGAGTTGCGGCCGGGCGTCGTTGGCAGAGGCGGGGGAGGCGGACAGGGAAGGAGTAGCCATGGCCGGACAATCCTGTGGAGAGGAGGAATGTTCGCCATGATCGTTGCTAAATGTTACAGAGAGGCTGCTGCAGATCAATGTTTGCTGAGTGTCCTACACCTGCGTACGTGCAAGGCTAGCCCGCCGCGTCAGTAGTCCCCGCGTTTGCGAAACGCCCAGCGTCCGGCAATCAGCGTAAACGTGGCGACCAAGGCCACCAGCACCCAGAACCCGTGCGGGTCGCCGGACAGCGGTACGCCGCCGACGTTCATGCCGAAGAAGCCGGCAATGATGTTGATCGGCAGCGCCAGCACGGTGACCACGGTCAGGGTGAACAGGGTGCGGTTGCTCTGTTCGTTGAGGTTGGCGGCGATTTCTTCCTGCAGCAGCTTGATCCGCTCGCCGAGGGCCGTGAGGTCGTTGATGATCAGCGCAAATTCTTCGGTGGACTTGCGCAGCTCCTTGACGTCTTCCTTCTGCAACCACTGCGGCGGACGGTTGAGCAGGCGCAACAGGGAGCCGGGTTCCAGCGCCAGCAGGCGTTGCAGGCGCACCAGCACTCGGCGGTTGGCACCCAGTTCGGCGCGGTTGGTGGACAGTCGCGAGGACAGCAACTGGTCCTCGACCTGATCCACGCTGAGGCTGGTCTTGCGCACGATCTGGGTCAGCACTTCGCCCTGGTCGCGCAGCAGATGCACCAGCAACTCCAGGGGTGAGCGAAAGCACTCGCCGGCCTTGACCGAGGAGCGCAGTTTGTCCACCGAGTGCAGCGGTTGCAGGCGTGCGCTGATGATCAGCCGACTGCGGGCGCAGACCCACAGGGTCGAGACATCCGAGGACACCAGGTTGCTGAGGTTGAACACCACATCATTGACCACCGCCAGCAAGGTCGAGTCGACGTGCTCGATGCGGGTCGAACGCGAGCCCTCATGCAGGGCTTCGAAGAATTCTTCGGGTAACGCCAGGTGCGCTTTCATCCAGCGCTCGCAGGCAGCGTGGGCCAGGTTCAGGTGCAGCCAGAGAAACTCATCGGCGCTGTCGGGCTGTTGCAGGCGCTGCACGGCCTGGGTCGAGGTGATTTCCCGACCGGGTTCGCCGGGGCGAAAGCTGAACCCGTAGAGCAGGCCAAAAAGATCGGCGTCGCGGTGGCGTTGGTCGATGCTGTGGTTCATGGCGTCTCGCTGGCGGGAGCGCCGGTCGTGCAATTCACAGCGGCGCTCGAGCGGCATCATGGCAAGCCAATCTGACCGTTTTGTGACACTTTGACGAGCGGCAGCAGGGGCTCTAAACCACTGGTCAGCGCGACTCAAGAAATCCTCGTCAGGGCCGATGACGGCTAGGCTGGTCTGCGCACTTCGGTGTCCGCCTTATTCCTGTCATGAGATATCACTCGATGTTTTTGCAAAAATCCCTGAGGGCCAAAATCCTCGCGCTGCTGAGCGGTAGCCTGTTGGCGATGTTGTTGATCGCGCTGGCCAGCTTTCACTTCCTCTCCGCCGGGGTGCAGAGTTACCGCAACCTGATCGAAGGTCCCCTGCATACTTCGCAGTTGATCGACGAGGCCAACCTGCAATTCAAGGTGCAGGTCCAGGAGTGGAAAAACGTGTTGTTGCGCGGCAAGCAGTCGGCCGAAGGGGACAAATACTGGGCGCAGTTCCAGGCGCGCCAGGGCGACGTGCAGAACATCCTTGGCGAACTGGTGCGCCAGCCTGGGCTCGAGCCCGCGCTGAAGGCGCGCATCGACAGCCTGCGCGAAGCCCATCGAGTCCTGGGTGGGGCCTACCAGCAAGGTCGCGCGGCGTATCTGGCGGCGGGTGCCGATCCGGCCGCCGGTGACACTGCGGTCAAGGGTGTGGACCGTGCCACCAGCGAGCAGATGAGCGAGTTGGTCAGTGAGTTGCGCCAGCGCGGCAACGCGCAATCGCTGCAGATCAGTGCCAGCGCCGAGCGCACCGTGCTGCTGGGGATGGTGGTGATGCTGGTCTCGGCGCTGCTGATCGGGCTGTTCAGCCTGTGGCTGGTCAACCGTCATCTGGTGGAGCCGATCCGCCAATTGATCGAGTACGTCGCCCAGTTGAGCCAGGGCCGATTCAGCGCTCGGGTCGCCAGTGATCGTCAGGATGAGCTGGGTCGTCTGGCGGTCGCCGCCAACACCTTGCGCGACTTCCTCGCCGAAACCTTTACCCGCCTGCAGCGCAGTGCCACGGACCTGGACAACGCCAGCGGCGAACTCAATTCCATTGCCGGGCTGATGTCCCAGGGCACCAACGAGCAGTTCAGCCGCACCGATCAGGTGGCGACCGCGATGAACGAAATGTCCGCCACCGCCCAGGAAGTCGCGCGCCATGCCGCCGCTGCCGCGCGCGCGGCGGATGATGCGGACCAGTCGGCCCAGCAGGGGGAGCTGGTGATGCAGAGCACCATTGATTCGATCACCCAGATGCGCGGGGAAATTGCCAACACCGCCACCGTGATCCGCCGCCTGGAAACCGACAGCGGGCGCATCGGCAAGGTCCTGGAAGTGATCCGCGGCATTGCCGAGCAGACCAATCTGCTGGCGCTCAACGCGGCCATCGAAGCGGCGCGTGCCGGTGAAGCCGGGCGCGGTTTTGCCGTGGTCGCCGATGAAGTACGCAGCCTGGCCCAACGCACGGCGGCCTCGATCATCGAGATCAACCAGATCATCCAGAGCGTGCAGACCGGCGCGGTGGATGCGGCGCTGGCGATTGAAAGCGGTCAGTCGCGCAGCAACGAGAGCGTCGAGCAGGTGACCCAGGCCGGGCTGATGCTGGAACGCATCACCGAGTCGGTGGAGGCGATTCGCGACATGAACCGCCAGATCGCCACCGCAGCCGAAGAGCAGACCTCGGTGGCCGAGGATATTTCACGCAACCTGACCGAGATCACCAGTATCGCCAGCACCAACTTGGACAACGTGCAGCGCACGGAAGCGGCGAGCAATAACCTGCACGGTCTGTCTGGCCAACTCAATGCAGTGACGGCGCGCTTGAGTGCCTGAGGTGCCGGCCGCTCAGTCCTGGGCCGCGAGCGGCAGGCTGAAGGTGAACAGGGTGCCGTCCTGTTCAGAAGAGGTCACCACCAACTCGCCGGCATGGGCGCGGGCGATCTGGCTGGCAATGTACAAGCCCAGGCCGAGGCCGGCTTGCGGCGTACCGCTGGCCGGTCTTGAGTAGGGCTGGAACAACTGGGGCAGGACTGATTCGGCAATCTCGCCGTGGTTTTTTACCCGCAGCACAAAACGCCCTTGCTCGACCTGTGCGCTGACTTCGACGGTGCCATCGGCAGCGCCATGGACGACCGCGTTGGCGACCAGGTTGGAGAGCAGTTGCGCGACTCTTGCGCGGTCACAGTGAATGGCCGGCAGCTCGCCAAAACGGGCGATGATCTGGCGCTGGGGATGCACGCTACGCACTTCGCTGATCACCTGCATCAGGGTTTGTTCAAGGTCCGGGCAGGCGGCGATCACCAGCGGAATCCCGCCACCCATGCGCCCACGGGCAAAGTCGAGGATGTCCTCGACCAGTTGCGAGGCCCGGCGCCCGCTATTGAGTATGTGCTGGAGCAGGGTGTCAGTGCTTGGGTTGGGATGTTTGTGCAACACGCGTTCGGCAGCCATGGTGATGGCACACAGCGGGTTGCGCAGGTCATGGCCGAGCACGGCGATGAACTGTTCACGCAACTCGGCCGAGTGGCGTTCCTCGCGCAGTTGGGCCTCGGTTTGCTGCAGGTTTTCTTCGGCTTCGATCTGCAACGACAGCAGGCGGGCGAAAGATTCCACGGTGCTCTGGATGGTGCTGGACCTGAGCTCGGCGGGATTGGGGTCGAGTGCGCAGATGGTGCCGAAGAAACGTCCGTCGGTGCGGAACACCGGCACTGAGATGTAGCTTTCGAACTGGTAAAGCCTGGGGGTGTGGTGTTGGCAATACCGCGGGTCGTCACTGGCTTTGTCGATTACCACCGACAGGTGGCTGGCGCGAACCTGGTGGCAGAGGGTGCTGGCGATGTCCAGTTCGCCGCCCACCAACAGGCCGAAGTCCAATTGGTCGAGCACCGCACAAGCGGTCCAGGAGGTGCCGGTGACCCGCGCCACCGCGGCGAAACGCAGGCCGGTCATGTCCCGAATGACCTGGAGCATGGCGGGCACGGCACTGATGCGGCCGATGGTCGCGATATCGGCTGCCACTGTTGAACTCATGGGCCAAGGGTCTCTGCAGTTAAGGGGCTGGACGGAGTCTAGCCAACCAGCGTACGCCTTGTGCGGTTTTGAGGCTTGGCTATTTCGTCGACGCAAAAAAGCCGCACATCCCAAGGGTTGTGCGGCTTTTTTGCAGCGTGCATTTACTTGTCTTGCACGTTGCTCAGGACTGCGCCGGTCTTGGCGTCGAGCTTGACGTCCCACTCGACATTCTTGGCATCGCGGATTTCCACTTCGTAGACATAGGCGCCGGTGGTGGCGTTCTGGTCCAGCTCGGTGTCGGTGATGTTGGCCGCGGTGGTGCCCGGGTGTTGGGCGAGGGCCGCCTGGTTGAGCTTTTCAAAGTCCATGATGGTGCCGGCCTTGAGCAGTCCCGGGATCTGGTCCGGGCGCACGTCAGCCATGGCAAAACCGGCGGTCAGGGTCAGGGCAGCGGCAGTGAACAGGGTGGTCAACTTTTTCATGGGGTCATTCCTTGGTTGAGCTGTTTAAGTGGGATCAGGTTAACCGGCGCAACTTAATTCATCCTTAATCCACGCCGGCTGCGCTTTGCGCCATTTGTTCAATCCTCGCACATCAACGCGTTTCATGCTGGGCCCAGGTCAAAGGAGGCTCATATGAAACGCTGGTTAACTACGCTGTATGCCCCGGTTTTCCTGGGCGGATTCCTCGCGCTCGGTATCGCTGTGGTCGGTGGGGCAGGCCGTTCGCCCGGCTGGCTTGTGCTGATTTTTCTTTGTGCCCTGCTGGTGTCGTTCCTGGCCGAACGGGCGCTGCCGTATGAACCGCAGTGGAACCGCAACCAGGGTGATGGCTGGCGCGATGTGGCCCATGCACTGGTCAACGAAGCCTGTAATGGGCTGGCGTTGCTGATCCTGCCAGGGCTGGTGGCGCTGCTGTCGTTCGAGGGCCTGTGGCCCGGCAGTTGGCCGCTGTGGGGCCAGTTGCTGCTGGCGATCGGGATTGCCGATGCGGGCGTCAGCCTGACCCATTACGTCAGTCACCACGTGCCCTGGATGTGGCGCCTGCATGCGGTGCATCACAGTGTCCAGCGGCTGTATGGCTTCAACGGCTTGATGAAACATCCGTTGCACCAGATGCTCGAGGCGGCGGTGGGGTTCTTGCCCTTGATCGTGCTGGGTATTCCGCAGGACGTGGCATTGCTGCTGGCGTTCGCCATCAGCCTGCAGTTGCTGTTGCAACATTCCAACGTCGACATGACTCCGGGGGTGTTGTCTCAGGTATTCGCCTGGGCGCCGGTCCACCGCCTGCACCACATGAAGTACGGTGCCGCGGGCAATGTGAACTTCGGTCTGTTTTTCAATCTGTGGGACCGTTTGCTGGGCACTGCCCTGCACGCCGGCGCCTATTCGATCAGGCAGGGTGAGCTGGGGATTGGCAATCGCGCGGATTTCCCCCAGGGGTATGTCGAGCAACTGCTGGAGCCGTTCAAGCCCGAGCAATTCAGTAACGAGCCGCAGGTACCAGAGGCGTTGCGTCGCTAAGGCTCAGTCGAGCAGGTGGATGTGCAGGCCGTTCAGGCCGTGACTGGCGGTCACCCCGAAGATGTTCTTCAGGCTGCGCGACAGGTGGGCGGCGTCGGCGAAGCCGGCAGCGTGGGCGGCCACCGTGAGCTTGCTGCCAGACAGCATCAGTGCCATGGCCAGGCGCAGACGGCGCCAGAGCACCAGGCGCCGAACGGGTAGGCCAACCTGGCGGGCGAACAGTCGTTCCAGTTGGCTCAGGGAAACATGGGCCTGCGCGGCCAGGGACAGCGCCGAGACCTTGCCGGCCAGCAAGCTGTCCAGGGCCTGCAGGGCACGGCCGATGCGAGGGTCGGTGAGGGGGCGCCGTGGGCACTGAAGCAAAGCCTGGGCAATGGCCGGCAAGGACGGCTCGACGTCGGCCAGGCAGTCCTGCAGGGCCTGGGCCTCGAACACCAGGGGCTCGGCGTAGATACACAGGACATTGTCCGAGCCGTGCATGATGGCGTGGTTGCGCAGTGATCCGATAAACAGCCGGTCGGTGACCTGGGGGATACCGTCCAGGCTGACCTGCAGCGGTTGGCCGTCCGCGATGATCAACTGATGGGCGTAATGCGCATGGGGCGCGGTGCGCCCCAATCTGCCATGGACCAGGCCATAGTCGCGGCCCAGCCACAGTTGGCCCTTCCACTCGTGCTCGTGGCTCACTCAGTAGCCGTTGCGTTCAAGCAACTGGGCCACACTGCCGGTTGCCGGGCGCTGGTAGTACTTGAGCAGTTCGCTGGCGCGGTTGGTGAAGATGCCGTCGACGCCAGCGTCCATCACCTTCTGGAAGTCGACGTCTTCGTCGATGGTGTAGGCGTGCACCAGCAGGCCCTGGTCGTGGGTGTACTGGTTCATCCAGGGCTGTACGAGGTTGGCATAACTCTGGTCACCGAGGTGAGTCAGGGTCGCGGACGGGCCCGTGCCGATCGCACCCTGGGCCTTGGCGTAGTCGACCCATTGCTCGAAGGCGGCGTTGTCCCTGGGTTGCTGCCTGGCATAGAAGGTGGCCTTGTCCTTGTCCCCGGACTCGGCGAATTTGACCTTGGACTTGGGCTCGATGCTGCCCTCGGCGACCCATAGCAGCAGGATCTTCGGCACCTGGGGCATTTCCTGGTGCAGCATCTGCAGGCTGTTCTTGTCGAAGGTCTGCAGCACGACCTTGCCTTTGCCCTGGCCCACACTCAGTTCGCTCTTGGCCAGCTTGGAACCGGCAGGGCTCAGCCAGCCGCGGTCCTGCAGCTTGTCCTTGAGGTCGCGCTCGATCCCCGGGAATTGCTGGGGCTCCTTGGTCTCGATGTACAAACCGGGCTTGTGCAGCGGGTTACCCTGGGCGATGTCGATGACTTCGTCCAGTGTGAGGATTTTCAGGCCTGCATACGCAGGGCGGGCGCGATCCGGGTGGGCGCTGTTGAACCAGCTGCCGGCATCGAGGGTTTTCAGTTCGGCGAGGGTGAAGGCGTTGGCCGGGCTGTCCTTGCGCTCAGGGAACTTGCTGGCGACGTCGGTGGTGCGTTGCAGGTTGTCGTCGTGCAGGGCGAACAGCACGCCGTCCTTGCTGCGTTGCAGGTCCAGCTCCAGGTAGTCGGCCCCCAGGTCGCGGGCCAGTTTATAGGCGGCGGCGGTGGATTCCGGGGCATCGAAGGACGCTCCGCGGTGGGCGATCACGGCCGGGTGCGGGATGCCGTTGGCGGTGGCCAACACATTCGGGCCGGGTTGGCTGAGAGCCTGTGCCTGGCCGACGCCGAGCATCAGGCTCAGCAGCAGGGCGCTGTGGGGGAAGTTGACAGGCATGGGGCGAGGTCCTTTCGACAGTCGTTTTGCAAAGGACTACCTTTTAACAACTGAGCGACAGTTGTGCTATCGCCGTACCGACATAAACCCTTCTCCAGACGGTTTTTTCCGCGCTTTTGTGCGCGACTTTGCAGTACTCTTGGCCTCGGCAGTTTCCCCGGCAGAGGGAATCCCGGATGCTTGCCCTGCGTGTAAACCATTGAACAGCGGTCCATTGGGACCTTTCGTGAGGTTTATCATGCGCATCACTTCGCAACTCATCTGCCAGGCCGCCGACCAGCTCCATGGCTTTGTCGGCCTCAACCGCAAGACCGGCCAGTACATCGTGCGCTTCAGCGAAGACTCGTTCGGCATGGACGTCGCCGACGACGGCATCATCCCCACCAGCGAGTTCGTCTGGGCCCCTGGCCCGGAGCAGGCCATGACCCTCAAGCGCGAACTGATCCAGCTGTTGCTGGATCAGAACATCGACGAGCGAATCAACATCAGCGAACCCCTGCGGGTGTACATGCGCCGTGCCGATGTGCCGGAGATTTCGGCACTGCGCCAGCGCGTGCCGGCTTAGGTTGCGAAGGCATTCGAGCGCTCGACCTTGCACACCCGAGTGTGAAACCCCTGGTACCAGGTGGCGCGCGTGATCACGGCGCGGGTGGTTGCTGGCCCAGGACGTGCTGGTGTACCTGTGAGGTGAGGTTTTCAATGCGCTCGGTCAGGGTCTTGGTCATTTCCGTGAGTCGGGTGTTCTGTTCAAGCAGTTGCAGCAGTTGGGCGGCATTCTGCGCCGCTTGCGCCTGGCGTTCGGCATTGGCCACGGCCAGCGCCTCACGGTGTTGCGCGTCGGCATCGGACTGGGCCTTGTCGCGCGCGGCCTGGCGGGTTTGTGCCAGCAGGATCAAAGGCGCGGCGTAGGCCGCCTGCAGGCTGAATGCCAGGTTGAGCAGGATGAACGGGTAGACATCGAAGGTGGTCACCCCGGTGACGTTGAGGGCGATCCAGGCAGCGACGATCAGGGTCTGCGCACCGAGAAAGGTCGGCGTGCCGAAAAAGCGCGCAAAGGCCTCGGCTTTCAAGGCGAAGGTATCGTTACCGAAGGTGGCGGCCAGATGTGCGTGAGGACGGTGAAAGCGCAGGTGGTCGACGGGGGCTGTGGGGGATGTCGGCGGATTGGCTGGGTTCATGAGGGTCTCTGCAGGGCCGGGGGACTGACGTTCACTATAACCTCCACGGCGCTGCACTCATGCCGGATCTGTTGTGCTGGCCCGGGCGCTGCTGATTCTATTGCGGCCATTGCTCTTGGCACTGTACAGCGCCTTGTCGGCAGCCTCGAGCCACTGCCCGGCATCGCTGAAATGCGCCTGATAGGTGGCCAGGCCAATACTCAGGCTGACCTTCAACTCCGCGATTCCCGGGTGGCGATAGTCGGCGAAGACCAGGCGTAGACGCTCCATCACCTCGATGGCCTGGTCCAGCGGCAGGTTCGGCAGAATCACACAGAATTCATCGCCGCCGTAGCGTCCCGCCAGGTCGTTTTGCCGCAGGTTGTGCTTGAGTTCGGCGCTGAGTTGACGCAATACGCTGTCGCCGACGATATGTCCGTAGGTGTCATTGATGGTCTTGAAGTGATCGATGTCGATCAGGCCAATGGTGGCCTGGACTTGTTGCCGTTGGCACTCGTGGAAGCTGACCTGCAGCAGGTCTTTCCAGGCGCCGTGATTGAGCAGGCCAGTCAGGCTGTCTGTGCGGCTTAAGGCTCTCAGGGCGCGTTTGTGCTCGGACAGCTTGATCGTCAGTCGATAGCAGACCATGCCCACCGCAAGCGGGTAGAGGGTCAGCATCGGCAGGCAGGCATACACCTGGAGCTGGCTGACCTGCGGTGAGAAGCCGGCCCCCAGCAGCGCCCATGAAATGCCGATGCCCAGCAGTTGGGCGAAGCTGCCCTGGACCAACAGGCGCAACCCACCGGCGGCCACATTGTTCATGGCCATCATCGAGAGGATGGTTACGGTGGCCAGGGGGTTGAAATGCATGCTCGCGGCCCAGAAACCGCCCAGCAACGAGTCGATCAGCAGGTTGCGGCGTTCCGCCTGGTAGGGAAACGCGGAGCGGGTTGCCAGTTGGTAGGCCAGGTGCGCCCAGCACACGGCATTGAAGCCCAGCAGCGCCCAGACCCAGGTGGGCACTCCCAAGGGATAAAGCGCCGCAGCGACACTGATGCAGCCAATGCCCAGGCCAATAATCCGCGGTTTATAGATACGTTTGGCAAATGACAGGCCTTTGCCGCGTTGATTTTGCATAGCTCACTGCGCTCATGTCGCTCTGAAACACTTTGTTGTGTTTTATCCAGAGCTGCGATCCATCGAACAAACAGGTCAATAGTGTCATTTATTGCAGACGGGAACATCAGCCAGATGATGGCCCGATGCACCCACCCGGCACTTGCCTGCGGCATGACAGCGTAGTTCAGGCTAGCTGGAGTGGCGGATCAGCGCTGATAACAGGCCAGGAACATGTTCAGCGCCGACTCGATGACCGTGTTCTGCATCTCGCTGGACAGGGCCGGCTGGTTCATGGAGATCTGTGGCCAGAAGGCGAAGGCCTTGATCATTCCATGCAACTGCTGGGCGGCGAATTCGGGATCGACCGGCTTGAGTGCGCCGTCAGCCTGGGCCGCACGAATCCAGGCGGTCAGGGCTTCCTCACGCTCGCCGATGCGCAGGACCATGTCCTGGGCACGCTCGGGTGAGTGGATAGTGGCGGCGATAGCCACTCGAGCGAGGTCGAGGAAACTGTTGTCCGCCAACAGCGCCAGCTTGCCGTGCAGTAACTGCCCGAGCTGCTCGCGCAGTGGTTGCCCGGGGTTGTAGACGCTGTCTTCCTGGGCGCAAATGTTGGTCCACAGACGCTGGAGAATATCGGCGAACAACTCTTCCTTGCTGGCAAAGTGGTTGTACACGGTGCGCTTGGACACCCCCGCCTTCGCGGCAATCTTGTCCATGCTGGTGATATCGAAACCGTTGCTACGGAATTCGCTGATCGCCGCCTGGACAATGGCTTCGCGTTTTCGGTCGGTCAGGCGCTGGGGAGCTGTCATAAATACGCTTCGGCAGTGTGGGTGAGCACTTACACTCAGCAGTTTACTTACTCCAGGGATTGTTGCAATCTAGAAACTACACCGTGCAGTGTAGTTGTTCGGTGGAAAAAACAGAGTCTGCGGCTGACGCGTGCGTGCATTGGCCCTTTATCGTCCGAAAAAGAAAATCACCGGCTACAGCGGTTTTTCTGGAGTCATTTGAACATGGCCACTTTCTCTTACCAGGCGGACAGCGCCACAGAACTGAAAACTTCTCGCCAGGAGCAGGGCCGCTACCGCAATCCTGCCACGGTTCGCCAACCCGGCTTGCGCAAGACTGTGCAAATCTTCTGGAACATGTTGTTCAACAAACCGCGCAACACCCGGCCAGCCGCAGCGATTCCGGTGCAGAGCCTGACGCGCGAGCAGTTGCACAGTGCTCCCAATCACAGCGTGTTCCGGCTAGGGCACTCCACTGTCCTGCTGAAACTGCGCGACAAGTTCTGGCTGACCGACCCGGTCTTTGCCGAGCGTGCTTCTCCAGTACAGTGGGCTGGCCCCAAGCGCTTTCATCAGCCGCCGATCAGTCTTGATGAGTTGCCCGAGATCGAGGCAGTGGTCCTGTCCCACGACCACTACGATCATCTCGACCATCAGACCGTCCTCAAGCTGGCAGACAAGACCCGCCACTTCATCACACCCTTGGGTGTGGGGGATACCTTGATCAAGTGGGGCGTCGATGCCAGCAAGGTGCGTCAACTCGACTGGTGGGAAGGCACGCAGATCGACGGGATTCACTTCATCGCCACGCCGTCCCAGCACTTTTCCGGTCGTGGCCTGTTCGATGGCAACAGCACCCTCTGGGCTTCATGGGTCGTGATCGACAGCGACAAGCGCATCTTCTTCAGCGGTGATACCGGTTATTTCGACGGCTTCAAGGCGATCGGCGAACAGTTCGGGCCCTTCGACCTGACCCTGATGGAAACCGGCGCCTACAACGTCGACTGGCCACTGATTCACATGCAGCCGGAACAAACCCTGCAAGCCCACATCGACCTCAAGGGGCGTTGGCTGCTGCCGATTCACAACGGCACCTTCGATTTGTCGATGCACGCCTGGCACGAACCCTTCGACCGTATCCTGGCCCTGGCCTGGGACCACAATGTGTCCATCACCACCCCACAAATGGGTGAAGCCTTCAACCTCAACCAGCCGCAACACGGGCAGGCTTGGTGGCTTGAGGTTGAAGGGCAGGGTGAGCAGGCGGTTGCCAATGGTTAGGGCTGGCAACACTTGAGTTGATCACTCGATCATCGCGAAATCCGCTCGCCCCACCGGGTCCGGTGCCGAACCCCTGACGCTCATGCCCCGACCCGGGGCAAAGCCGGGAAAGAACACCAGGCCCTCGGCCTCCAGCCGGTAGGCCAGGGCCAGGCGGGTGACGTCGAGCACTTCGGCACCTGCTTCGAACCGTGCTATCGCGTCTACGCTGACCCCGGACTCGCGGGACAATTGCTCCAGTGACCAATCCAGCATCGCACGGGCCTGTGCGCTGTGTTTGGGGGTGAACTGGAACAGGGCGATACGTTCCAGGGTGATTTTCATCGCAATAGAGGCCATGGGTTTCTCCGGGCTCGAGAGTGGCAAATCAATGAATACTGTGTTTTTGTACAGTTGTTTTGCGCCCGGATCAAACTCATTTTTTTGATTGATGCGATATCGTGCGGTTAAGCCAGGCGCTGGGCGCTGGTGCCGGTACTCGATGCCGCGATTACTTGGCGTCTAACTGCGGCGCTTGCCGAATGATGAAGTGATCCAGATTCTCGATGTTGGCACTGAACACCCCGAACGTCTGCTCGGGATTTTTCTTGCTCGGCACCTGCTTCAACTCCGGCGTCACGCCGTAGAAAAAGCAATACAGCTCCTGCTCGCTCTCGATGGCGTGCTTGATCTCCTCGAGGAACGCCTTGCGCTTGCGATAGCTGTCGATCAGTTTCTTGCCCAGGTACAGGGTCACCGAGTAGGGCTTCTTCTCGAACCAGGCCTTTTTCTCGAAGTCGATGCGAAAGCTCTGGGTGTAGTCCTTGATCTCCTTGATCCTGCCCCAGTAAATCAGGCCCTTGTTGTCCTGCAGGTATTCGATTTTCTTGAAGAACGAGGCGTAGGGCGCCGTGTGCTCGCCAATCTTCAGTGGCATGCGCTTGAGCAGGTCCTTGTTCTCGAAATTGGAAACGAAACACTCCACCGGATGGGCAAACACGCTGGTCTTGTCTGGCGTGGACTCTGCTACCGGGTGCTCGACCTGGCTGATGGCCGCAGCCACTGGCACCTGATCCTGCACCCTGTCGCCAGTCACCTCGGCGCTGCCGGGCATGCGCACATACTGACGCCGTGTCAGTAGCAGTTCTGATGGAAAATGCTCCTCAATCCCGTCATCCGTTTCCACTCCCTCGGCACTCGACGTCTTCAGGCTGACATACGGGCAACCCTCCACATGCCGGGTGCTGGGCACATTCTTGAAGTGCGGCGTGCGGATGTAATTCACGCTCTTGGCATTGATAGTCCCCAACACATTGGTGGCCCCAAAGGCCGAGCGGCAGGCATCGTTGGGGCACTGGAAGTGTTCCTTCGCAGAGTCGAACGCCATCGTCTCGTCAAAATTCAGGTCTCGTACGTCATAGATCGACAACTTGGCGTCGAGGCTGAGGCAGTAGGCGAGGTCGAATTTCATGGGGGCTCGGGTCCTGGAGGGGAAGGGTATTAATAGCCGGATGCGCCGATTGTTTACAACCCTGGCACTCCGATGCTGGAGCACAAAAAAGCCCTGGAGGCATTACGCATCCAGGGCTCTTCTAGATCATCGACTCAGCAGTGATGAGCGTCAGGAATCAATCCCAGCTCAATGCCCCGCCGGTCTGATACTCAATTACCCGAGTCTCGAAGAAGTTCTTCTCTTTCTTCAAGTCCATGATCTCGCTCATCCATGGGAACGGGTTAGTGGTACCTGGGTACTCTTCTTTCAAGCCGATCTGCGACAGGCGACGGTTGGCGATGAACTTGAGGTAGTCCTCCATCATCGCGGCGTTCATGCCCAGTACGCCGCGCGGCATGGTGTCGCGTGCGTATTCGATTTCCAGTTGGGTGCCCTGCAGGATCATCTGGCTGGCTTCTTCCTTCATTTCGGCATCCCACAGGTGCGGGTTCTCGATCTTGATCTGGTTGATCACGTCGATGCCGAAGTTCAGGTGCATGGATTCGTCGCGCAGGATGTACTGGAACTGCTCGGCGACGCCGGTCATTTTGTTGCG
>Ga0213827_1000351_pt1 | contig 41569 bp, 40 predicted proteins | sample MC6MC0898MG_FD_180669 | JGI IMG/M metagenome (GOLD analysis project Ga0213827, IMG submission 180669) | Enriched soil aggregate microbial communities from Iowa State University, Ames, United States - MC6-MC0898-MG | ecosystem: Environmental > Terrestrial > Soil > Unclassified | place: USA: Iowa...
CCGTGTCACCGCGCTTCAGGGCTTCGTTGGCCAGGCGCTGGTCGGGCAGGCCCGCACAGCCGGCCAGCGTGATGGCTGCAGCCAGGGCGCACATTCCAAGGTTCACTCGGACCCTGTGGGAGCCGGCAAGCTGGCTCCCACAGGTATCGGGTTGTCTGCTAGTCATCGGCTTGTCCTCTTACAGACCACGGGCCGCGGCTTTGTCGATCAGCCAGTTGAGCGAAGGGCCGCGGTCGCTGTTGACCGAAGCCGGGCGCCCGGCGAGTTCTGCTGGCAGGCCGCTGTCAGGCTTGATCTGGACACGGATGTCGGAGGCCAGGTCTTCGCTGTTGAGGCTGGCGCTGCTGACGATCTGGCCGGTGCGCACTTCGTCTTCGCCGGCCACCTGGAAGTTGACCCGGGTGCCTGGCTTGACCTCGTCGAACTGGCGGTAGCTGAAGCGCGCTTCGACCATCGGGTTGGTGGTACGCGGGATCAGCTGGAAGATCGGCTGGCCCTTGGCGGCGTACTGGCCGTCGTCCACCAGCTGGCGGGCGACCACGCAATCGCATGGGCTGGTGAGGGTGCCGGAAAGCTGCTTGCCGAACAGTTCCTCGACCTTGGCCGGCTCCAGCTGCGAGTCGTCCAGGTGGCCTTTGAGCATGTCCAGCATGCTGGTGCTGAAGCTTGCCAGCGGCGCGCCTTTGACCACTTGGCCGCCGGCCTGGACCAAACTGTTCACGGTGCCGTCACGCGGCATGGTGACGCTGGTGGTCGGTACTGCGACCACGCCGGCCTCGGCATGGCTGATGAAGTACATGCCATACAGCGACTTGGCGACGAAGCCGAAGGCGGCAACGCCGACCACGAACACGCCGAGGGTAACGGTCACTGCCTTGAAGCGGCCGAAGGCGGACAGCCCGGAGCCGCCGTCTTTCTGCTTGCGCGCCTTGGTGAAGTTGTCGCGCTGCAGGGTGCTGAGCACATCGCCCACGCTGATCAGTTCACCCGACAGGTGGCTGGTGATGATGTGGCGCAGGGTGGCGATGTCGCGAGGTTCGAGGTTCTGGAACTGCGCACCGGTACGGCCGGTGCTCGGGTTGCAGGAGCGCACCTGGAACTCGATGTCCATCGACAGCCCGAGGTTGTCGACCACGAACTGCAAGCGCCCGCGCAGCACCTGGCCGACCTGCAGCGGCTGCTTGGCATGGAAGCTCAAGCCGCCAGCAGACAGGTCATCGACCTTGACCTCATGGGTTTGGCGTTCGCCATCCAGGTAGCGCAGCTTGGCCGGGATGCGCACCCGGGCGTGTTGGCGCTGGGCTTCGGACTCATGCACGACATTGACGTTCACGGCGGTATTCATGGTGGTTTGTTCCTGTTAATCCGATCCGGGTTGGGCTCACACGACCATGAACAGCACAGCGACGAAGATGCTGGCTGCCGAGAAGGTCATGGTCCGCGAGGACCAGGTGTTGAACCATTGTTGAAAACTGGCGAGGTCACGTTTGAGGGCAGTGGGCTGGCGGGTCCAGGACTGCTTGTCGAGGCGGAAGAACACGTAGATCTTCATCATTGCGCCGACGATCTGGTTGTAATAGAGGATCAGCGGGTAGGCCGGGCCGACGCTGTGGCCCGAGCACAGCAGCATGATGGTGAGGATCAGGCGGGTGATGCCGATCCACAGCAGGTACACCAGCAGGAAACCGAGGCCGAACTTGAGGCTGGCGATCACCGCCACGGTCAGGCCCAGCAGGCTGGTCCACATCGATACACGCTGGTCGAACAGCACGATGCTGGTGAACAGCCCCAGGCGCCCCAGGCCCAGGCCGAGCGCGCGGGAGTTCTGCCGCAGGTTGTTGCCGTACCAGCGGTACATCAGCTTGCGGCTGGCCTTGAGGAAGCTTTTTTCCGGCGGGTGCTCGACCGTATTGATGGCTGCGTCCGGCACGTAGAAGGTGTCGTAGCCCAGGCGCATCAGGCTGAACCAGCTGGACTTGTCGTCACCGGTGAGGAACTTGAAGCGGCCCAGGCGCCAGTGCATCAGCGAGTCGCTTTCGACGTCGGCGATGAACTCGGGGTTGGTCACCACGCTGGCGCGGAACATCGACATGCGCCCGGTCATGGTCAGCACGCGTTTGCTCAGTGCCATCGAGCACATGTTGATGTGGCGCTGGGCGAAGCGCAGCTTGTGCCACTCGCTCATGATGTAGCCGCCGCGTACTTCGCAGAATTCGTTGGTGGTCAGGCCACCCACGTTGGGGTACAGCTTGAACCATGGGACGGTCTTGCGGACCACGCCTTCGGCCAGCACGGTGTCGCCGTCGATGACCGCGACCACGGCGTTCTCGTCCGGCAGCATCCGCGAGATGGCGCGAAAGCCATAGGCCAGGCCGTCACGCTTGCCGGTACCGGCGATGCGCACGATGTCGAGTTTGACGTGTGCCGGCGGGTTGTACTTGGCCCACAGGCTCTTCACCAGCAGCTCATCGGACATCTCAACCAGCGAGCAGACCACGGTGGTCGGGTAGCCGCAGTCGATCGCCTCGCGGATTACCGAGCTGTAAACCTGGGCGGTGGTCAGCGCTTCGATACGAAAGCTGGTGACCATCAGGTACACGTGCGACGGGTCGGCTGCCGCGCCCATCTTTTGCACCTTGCGGCGCAGGTACGGGTATACACCGTAAAGGAAGATCATGCCGCGAATGAAATGGGTGGCGCCCATGGAGTAGCGCCAGATGCCGACTGCGCCGACCAGGAAGATGAAGTGCTTCGACTGCGAGTCGAAGATATCGGCCGGCAGGGCCAGGGCGATCAACATGAGCAGGCTCATGTAGAGCAACCAACCGGCGCACTGCAACAGCACTGTCTGGAGCCTTTGCATGTTCAGCATCCGTGGAGAATTCTTGGGGGATGGGCAGCGCAGAGGCTCTGTGCAGAGCGCCCTGCGTTGCCCGGCCGAGGGCTTACCAGCAAATGCCTTCGGTACGGCTGGTGGTGCAGGTCGGTTTGCTCATGAAGCCGACCAGGTCGATCACTTGCTTGCCGTCCGGAGCCTGCTGGGCAAGGGCGCGGAACTGCTCGTCGCGGTTACCCAGGACGATGATGTCGGCGTTGTCGATGACCTGCTGGAAGTTGGCGTTGAGCAGCGACGACACGTGCGGAATCTTCGACTCGATGTACTCTTTGTTCGCACCGTGAACACGGGCGTACTCGACGTTCTCGTCGTAGATGTCCAGCTGGTAGCCCTTGCCGATCAGGCGCTCGGCCAGTTCCACCAGGGGGCTTTCACGCAGGTCGTCGGTGCCGGCCTTGAAGCTCAGGCCGAGCAAGGCGACCTTGCGCTTGTCGTGGGCTTCGATCAGTTCGAAGGCGTTCTGCACCTGCGACTCGTTGCTGCGCATCAGCGAATCGAGCAGCGGTGCCCGTACGTCGAGGCTGGAGGCGCGGTAGGTGAGGGCGCGCACGTCCTTGGGCAGGCAGGAGCCGCCGAAGGCGAAGCCTGGGCGCATGTAGTACTGCGACAGGTTCAGTACTTTGTCCTGGCAGACCACGTCCATCACGTCGCGGCCATCGACACCGACAGCCTTGGCGATGTTGCCGATTTCGTTGGCGAAGGTGACCTTGGTGGCGTGCCACACGTTGCAGGTGTACTTGATCATCTCGGCCACTTCGATCGGCTTGCGGATGACCGGTGCGTCGAGTTCTTCGTACAGGCTCTGCAGCACATCGCCGCTGGCGGTGTCCAGCTCGCCGATGACGGTCATCGGTGGGTGGTCGTAGTCCTTGATCGCGGTGCTTTCACGCAGGAACTCAGGGTTGACCGCAACGCCGAAGTCGACGCCGGCTTTCTTGCCCGAGCAGTCTTCGAGGATCGGGATGACCACGTTCTTCACGGTGCCAGGCAGCACAGTGCTGCGCACTACGATGGTGTGGCGGCGGGTGGTGTCGCGCAGGACATAACCGATTTCGCGGCACACCGACTCGATGTATTCCAGGCCCAGGTCGCCGTTTTTCTTGCTGGGGGTACCGACGCAGATCATCGACACGTCGCTGGCGCGGATGGCCTCGGCGAAGTCGGTGGTGCCACGCAGGCGGCCATTGGCGATGCCTTGCTGCAGCAGTGCTTCCAGGCCAGGTTCGACAATGGGCGACTTGCCCTGATTGATCAGGTCGATCTTGGTGCTGGACACGTCCACACCGATCACGTCATGGCCTCGCGCCGTCAGGCAGCCTGCACAGACCGCACCCACATAACCCAAACCAAAGATGCTGATACGCATCGCTATCACCTCATGTGTTTATCACGTCAGCTCTTCCGGGAAGAGCCGGACTGGGTTGATTAACATCAGTTTCAGGGCGCACGGATCCCTGGCGAATGCACACTTCACCGAGCGCAGGCATGAATAAATCCGGAGCGCAAAAAGTTATGCACTCAAAGTTGGCAGTTAAAGGCCAGTAATTAAAAGGCGTGCCCTGAAATGCAGCCGTCTTTATTGCAAAGCGCTACGTGGCGCCCTGCTGTGCTTGTTTTTTCAAGTGGATAAATCCTTTGAAATCAACCACTAGGACGAGTTTAAAGGGGCGCGGCTCTCCTGCATGGACAGGGCGTTCAGGGGAACCTGTGGCACCTGTCGAAGTTTCTGGGGCGGGCGTTTGATGCCTGCCGGTTGTCATCTGTAAGTCATCTCTCACACCGTCGGGGCATGAAATTCGTTACGGCACTATGAGCGATAGGTCGCAGGAGAAGTTCCTGGGTGAGTTTTGCCTCGATGAAAGATTTCTAAATAATTCTTCAGTGGCAAATACTTTCAAACTGATAGCACAGGGGCGTTTTACCCCTGTATATAAAGGGCGAGCCTGAGGGGAGATGTTTTTATGCCAGTATCGAAAAAATTTTTTCAAAATTCGTCAAAAAAGTACGAACGGTCTTATGACGGTTGGCGATAACCCCACTCTTGACGGATTCATGGCGCCGATTCGTTGACATGGTGGCGCGGTGATGCATGCCCCCTGGTGGTGCGTGCTCACATTCGGAAACACTGCAAAGCCCTACGAAAGCTAAGGTTTTGCCCGGGGTGGTCGTTAACCCCAAGGGACGCTCACTTGGAGCTGTTCATGTACGACGGAGCGTCTTGGGCAGCCTGGGGCCACTGGCCACCAGGGGCGTCTCATCCTTAACCACAGGGAAGAGACGAGATGACGCTAATGAAAAAGACATCGCAGGTTTTGCTCGCCACCGTATCGCTGCTTGCTGCCGGGTTGGCGCAGGCTGGGCCTAACGTCAATGTGACGTTCAAAAATGTGGGGACTGTACCCGCAGAGTTGAAGATGGTTACGTCGAACGAGACCAGTACCTATCAGATAGCCAGCCCTAAACCGGCCCAAGGGGTCCCCGCGGGTGGCCAGATCAACTTCAACGTGCAGCGCGTGGTAAGCCCAGACGTCAATGCCGCCATGGTTCGCTATACCATTGGCCGTAAAACGTGCGCATTTGGTACAACTTTCCAGATGCGCGTACTTCCCGGTGGGATAAAACAACCCCAGTGGACCAAAACTGCGACGCCCAGCGGGGGAGCAACGTGTACAGCGAATATAACCAGCACGCGCGCGGATAATTCATGGAGTGTTGAGTTCACCATGAAGTAACTCATTCCAGTGGCTGCAATCTGCCTCGCCTGTGAGCCTGCGAGGCAGATTGTTTAGGCATATACCATTTGCTTGCGCAATAGTGACATGGGTGAGTTATGGAAATCATCAATACTTTCGTGATGCGCGAATTGAATTTAAATAATTCAGTACCTATCAGGCGCGTCGCTGATCCTGCTGAAGCTGAACAGACAAAGCCTGTAACAGCGCCCTCATCGGACACGCGAAGTGAGATATCGTCGTTAGCCCGCCAGCTCAGCGATGCCGCAACACGCGCGGCGTCCAGGGATGCTCAGTTGGGTCGAAAAGAGCTTGCGGAGCTGGCCAAAACGATACTGGATAAAGTGTGGGGCGGCAGTTACCAATTCAGCAAAAGTGCCTACGACGCCTTCGTCCCCGATACCGAAGATTCTGCATTGCTGGAGCGCGCACGGCAGGCGACAGCATTTTTAAACGGTAAGGAAGAGAACCCTTTCGGGCAACTCGCTCGAGAGCAGTTGAGCTTGATCGTGTATGACGAAGGCGGTGAATTTACAATGAATGAACGCCATGCCGCCTGGCAAGAGCTGAGTAAGCGCGAATGTGAGTGGACTGTATATATGGGCCATAAAATCAGTGCTGAAATTCAAACGACAGGAAGTAAAGATCAGGGGCTTTATGAAATGCTCGATTACTACAGGTCACTACCTCCCATTGAACAAGCGCAGCTGGGGAATTACGAAGCTGACATCATGATGCAATTCTCGATTTCCGAAGTTGAATGGCCTGAATTCAATACTTCGCTGATCGACATGATTGCCAAAGAATGGGAGCCGGCGAAGGACGCTATGGCTAACCCACTCGACCCGCAGGCTGAAGGTTCGCCCAACGGGGAACCCAAAGCATGAACCCGATCATCACCCTTCAGGGCATCACCCGCCGACTGGGCACTGAACCGGTGCTGCACAACCTTTCACTCACCATCCCGCACGGCCAGACCTGCGCCATCATCGGCCCCTCCGGCGCGGGCAAAAGCACCTTGCTCAACCTGATTGGCCTGCTCGACCAGCCTTGCTGCGGCCGGATGATGCTGGCCGGCCAGGACATGACGGCAACCACGGCAGACCAACGGGCAATCCTGCGCAACCGCATGCTGGGGTTCGTCTTCCAGAGCTTCAACCTGCTGCCGCGGCTTTCTGCGCTGGACAACGTCGCCTTGCCGCTGAGCTACCGCGGTATTGGGCAAGCGGCCGCGCGGCGGGCGGCGCGGGCGCAGCTGGAGGCGGTCGGGCTTGGCGAGCGTGCGCAACACTTGCCGGCCGACATGTCCGGCGGCCAGCGGCAAAGGGTGACCATCGCCCGGGCGCTGGTGACCGAGCCTGCGTTGCTGCTGGCCGATGAGCCGACTGGCAACCTCGATGGCGCCACGGCCGAGGAGATTGCCGGGCTGTTGCTGCGGCTCAATCGCGAGCGCGGTGTGACCTTGCTGATGGTCACGCACGATCCCGCCATGGCACGGCGCATGGACCGTTGCATCGAAGTACGTAATGGCGGGGCCTTCGATGCCTGAGTGCTATGGGCCTTCCTGGTCACAGCGCCTGGGCGAGGCGTTGGCCGGCTTGCGCCAGGCGGGCCGTCGCACAGGGCTGGCGTTGATCGGCATCGCCGTGGGCTGTGCCGCGCTGGTGGCCTTGCTCAACATCGGCCACAGTGCGGCGCAGCATGCACAGCAGTTGTATCAGGGCATGGGGAGCGAACTGCTGGTCGCCAATCTGCAGGCTGAGGTAGAAGGCGTGGTGCCGGCAACGTTGGACCTTGCCGGGTTGCCTGCCTCCATTCGCGCCGCGGCGCCACTGATGGTCACGGTAGCCACGCTGCAACTGGCGAGTGTGCGCCAAGAGGTCATGGTCGCTGGCAGCACCTTGCAGTTGGCACCGGTATTGGGCCTGGAGGCCAGGCAAGGCCGGTTGTTGTCCAGCTATGACGACGATGCCACGCACGTGCTGTTGGGGGCTGCGTTGGCCCTCCATTTGAATGCAACGGTAGGCGATTACCTGCAGCTGGGCCGCTACCTGTTCGAGGTAGTTGGCGTGCTGGCGCCCCGCGGCCACAACCCGCTACTGCCCTTGGAAGTCGACGAGGCGTTGTTGATGCCGCTGGCAGGCATGCGCCGCCTGGGCGTTGCCCCGCAAGCCGGCATGCTGCTTGCCCGTGGGCATGACGCGGCAGGCCAGCAACGCACCGCGCAATTGCTCGCCCGCTACCTGCGCGCACGCTTGCCGGGGTACGAAGTGGACGTGCAGTTGCCCCAGCAGTTGCTTGAAGGCATGGCCAACCAGTCACGGATGTTCAACTGGATGTTGGGTGGGTTCGCGGGGATCGCCTTGCTGCTGGGTGGGGTGGGGGTGATGAATGTGATGTTGATGAGCGTAACGCAAAGGCGCCGCGAAATCGGCGTGCGCCTGGCGTTGGGCGCACGTGCCCGCGACATCGCCTGGCTGTTCTTGCTCGAGGCCGTGTTGCTGGCAGCGGGTGGGGCAGCGCTTGGGGCGCTGCTGGGGCTGGTGGCTGCCGCAGGCTTTGTCCTGATGTCCGGGTGGGGCTTTGCCCTGCATGTGTTCTCGATACCGCTGGGTATGGGCAGTGCGCTGGCGCTTGGGTTGTTTTTCGGCCTGCAGCCGGCGCTCGCTGCCGCACGCCTGCAGCCGGTGCTGGCACTGCGGGATGATTAGGCCTGGGCTTGCCCTGTGGCTGGCATTGCTGGGCGGGTCGGCATGTGCCACCGAAGTGTTGCGCCCGTCTTACCCCAGCCAGGCACTGGCAGTATCCGCCATCGCCTGGACAGCCTCCGAAGGCGGTGAAGTGGAGCTTGAACTTGCCGATGCCATCGCCCTGGCCCTGCGCGACAACCGCGCTGTCCGCAGTGCCTACCTTGAGCGCATCGCGCAGAAATTCGACCTGCGCGTGGCGCATGATCGCTATGCCCCGCAGCTGCAACTCAGGGCCCGCTACCTGGGTAATCGCAACAGTGATGATCACTACCGCGAAACCCAGCTGGCCCCCTCGGCGAGCTTGCTCACACCCTACGGCACTCGCCTGAGCCTGGATTGGGCGTATGGCCAAACTCGCGCCGACCGGGCTGGCGCACGATACCGGGATGGCGCCAACCTGATGGTGATCCAACCGCTGTTGCGTGGCGCCGGGCGGGAGGTGGCCAGCGCGCCCCTGCGCCAGGCCCAGCTGACCGAGCAACTCAACCGGTTGGCGCTCAAGGACAGCGTGGCCCTGGCCATCACCCGTACCATCCTGCATTACCGCGAGCTGCTGCAAACCCAGGAACAATTGAGTATCGCCGAGCAGGCGCTGGCGCGGGCGCGGCAATTGCTCGAGGTCAACCAGGCGTTGATCGCCTCCGGGCGTATGGCAGCGTTCGACAGGGTTCAGGCTGAGGCCGAAGTGGCCAGCCAGGAACTGGCACTGGAAGGTAGCCGTAATCAGCTGCATGCCAGCCGGCAGGCCCTGGCCCAGGTGTTGGCCGTGGACCTTGGCGCGCCTTTGCGGGCGGTGGAGCGGGTTGAGGTTCAGCGCTCGCAGGTGGATGCCGAGCAGGCGCTGGTGAAAGCGCGAGCGCTGCAACCGGCCTATCTGATGCAGTTGATCAGCGGCGAACAGGCGGCCATCGACCTGCAGGTGGCGCGCAACGGCCAGTGGTGGGACTTGGCCCTGGTCGGTGGAGCCAGCCAGACTCGCCAGCGGCCAGGCAACCACGCCAGCTGGGAGCACTATCTGGGCCTGGAGGTGGAAATTCCCATCGGCGACTTGAGCCGCCGCCAGGCCGAGGTACGGGCGCGGGTGGCTGTGGAGAACCAGCAGGTCAGCCTTGCCGAGTTCCAGCAACAGTTACAGCGTGAGGTGCTGGGTGCGGTGCGTGATACCCAGGTACGCTGGCGTCAGCTGGAAATTGCCGGGCGGGCCTTGGCGTTGTCGCGGCGCAAGCTGGAGATCGAGCGGGAGCGGCTGGCAGCGGGGCGCTCAAGCAACTTCCAGGTGCTGAGTTTCGAGGGCGACCTGCGCCAGGCCCAGCATGCCGAACTCGATGCCAGGATCGCCTACCTCAATGGCCAGGCGCAACTTGACCAGGTTCTGGGCACCACGCTGGAGCGCTGGGCGGTCGCGCTGAATGACTAGCTGGCAGCGGTTGGCATGGCTGCTGCCCGGGCTGCTGACGCCGGTGCTGTGGTGGGCTTGGCCCGCTGCCGAGCCACCGATTGCTGACGAGCGCTGGGTGTGGGTGGAGCCGCAACGGCTCGAGCGTCGCTTGGGCCTGGTCGGCAAGGTCCAGGCGGCGCGTCAGGAAATTCAAGCCGCGCCCTTTGACGCGGTGGTCGCCGCGCTGATGGTCGCCGAAGGGCAGCGGGTGAGCGCTGGCCAGCCGCTGTACAGGCTCGATACCGCCCAGATCGATGTGCAGACACGTCAGGCCGAGGCCGAGTGGCTCAAAGCCCGTGCGAGCCACCGGCAGTTGCAGGGCTGGCAGGCGGGGCCTGAGGTCACGCGGGCACGCCGGTCGGTGCTGGCCGGCCGCGCATCGCTCGCGCTCAGCCAGGCGGCGTTGTTAGACACCCGGCGCTTGTTCGAGCGCGGGATCGTTGCCCGTATCGAGGTCGACAGCCTGGCGCAGCAAGTGTCGGCTCAGCGCCAGGCTTTGCAGGATGCCGAAGACGAACTGCAGGGGGTGCTGGCGCGTGGGCAGGGTGATGGGTTACGCATCGCGCAGATGGAGCTGACCAACGCCCAAGCGCGTTGGCAGGCATTGCTGGCACTGCGACAGCGGCAGGTAGGCACTGCACCTTTCGCCGCCCTGGTTGCGCCCGTGGGTAGCCGCGACGGCGCAGCTGCACGCGCCGTGCAGGCTGGCCAGCAGGTCAGCCAAGGCACCCCATTGCTGGCGCTGATCGACCTGGGCCAGCTGCAGGTGCTGGCCGGGGTGCACGAACAGGATCTTGCCTGGCTGCGCGAGGGGCAGCAGGCCGATGTGTTGGTCGCGGGCCAAGCACTGGCAGGCAAGGTGCGGCGCATCGGGCTTCAGGCCAGGGACGATGCGGGGCAGGGGGCTTGGTATGACGTGCTGGTGGAACTGGATGCGCCTCGCGAGCCAACGGAATTGGGGCTGCGCCTGGGGATGAGTGCGCAGTTGACAGTGAGGGTTCATCGAACGGAGCAGGGGGTTGCGGTGCCAGCGCAAGCACTGCGGGTGGATGAGGCAGGGCGCGATTACGTGCGCTACCGCAGTGCGGCTGATGGGCCGGAGCGCAGGGTCGCGGTCACGGTCGGTATCGCGGTAGCGCAAGGGGTAGAAGTGCAAGGGCTGCAGGCGGGTTATGTGCAGGTCCCGTAGGGGGCCGCGTTGCGGCCCTGTCGCCAGCAAGCCGGCGCCCACAGGCAGGTGTTGCGCCGATCAATCGGCAGGGTGGTCGCGCAGGAACACCAGATGATCAGCTTTGGACTGCTCGGCACTGTAGTAGTAGCCCTGCACATCGAACTGCTTGAGCTGCTCCGGGTCGTTGACCCGCTCCTGGATGACGAAGCGGCTCATCATGCCGCGGGCTTTCTTGGCGTAGAAGCTGATGATCTTGTACTGGCCGTTTTTCTGGTCCTTGAAGTCGACGTTGATCACCCGGCCCTTGAGCGCGGTGCGTTTCACGGCGCTGAAATACTCGTTGCTGGCCAGGTTCAGCAGCAGGTCATCACCTTGGTCGGCCATTGCCTGGTTCAGCCATTCGCTGATGCGTGTGCCCCAGAAGGCATACAGGTCCTTGCCGCGGCTGTTGGCCAGCTTGGTACCCATTTCCAGCCGGTAGGGCTGCATCAGGTCCAGTGGCCGCAACAGGCCGTAAAGGCCCGACAACATGCGCAGGTGCTGCTGGGCGTAGGTAAAGTCGTCCTCGCCGAGGGTTTCGGCATCCAGGCCGGTGTACACGTCGCCCTTGAAGGCCAGCAGCGCCTGCTTGGCGTTGGCCGGGGTGAAGTCTGGGGTCCAGCTGCCAAAGCGTGCGGCGTTGAGGCCGGCGAGTTTGTCCGACAGGTGCATCAGTTCGCTGATCTGCGCCGGCGACAGCTCGCGCAGCTGCACGATCAGCGCCTGGGAGTCGTCCAGGTACTGGGGCAGGGTGAAACGCTCGGTCACCGGCGGGGTGTCGTAATCGAGGGTCTTGGCGGGGGAAATCACCGTCAGCATCGGGTCGGCTCCTGGAATCGTTGCCGGGGATTCTACGGATTGAAGGGGTGAACGCCAAACTATGGTGACAATAGACACAGACCATCGTTTGAGCAGGCGCTATAGTGCCCGTTTCGCCGTCACGGAGAGACCGATCGTGCGCATTGCCGGTGCCTTGCTGGCCTTGATGATGAGCCTGGCCGCCCAGGCCGCCCCCATTCCCCCGGCCAGCCTCGACCGCAGCCTGTGGCCCGAGCAACTGGACAGCCCGGCGCTGTTCGATGTGGCCTCGCGGGCGGAGATCCTGTCGTTTGCCCAGGTACTGCATGAAAGCGAGCTGCTGGATGACGCTACCCTGGCGGCACGCCTGGGGCTGCGGCAGATCAACCTGCAGAAGGTGCGGGCAGTACGGGCACGCATGTGGCAGCGTTTGTGGCAGGGTTACCAGCAGGCGCAGCGCAGTTGCGAGCAGGATGCCTCGTTCTGCTATCTGGTTGAGTCCATGGCTGACTTACGCACCAAGGCGGCGACATTTGCAGCTGATGTCGGCACGTTCTATACAGGTTGGATAGAGCCTAGCCACCAGTTCCATGTGCGCTATCTCGATGAACAACTGCGCAAGGCGGCGTTGTTGCCACAGACCAGCAGCGAGGTCGAGCGCCTGTCCAACCGCGAGCGCAATGGCGATGAACTGAACGATCGCATGTTCCTTCTGACCTTCGTTGGCGGCCCTGGCCCCGAGGGCAGCACCACCGATACGCTGGCCCATTACCTGCGCAAACAGAAGCTGCAGGGCACGTTCTTCGTCTTGGGCAACCGCTTGCAGCAGCGCCGTGATGCCGGTGCCGTGGGCGCGCTGAGCCGACTTTATAAAGGGCAATGCGCGGGTATTCAGGGCTGGGAATACCGCTCGCATGCCCAGTGGAATGGTTGGCAGGATTCGCTCAAACGTAGCCAGGCCCGGGTGCAGGCCGATTTGCCGGAGCAATATGTGCCGCTGTTCCGCCCACCGTATGGCCAGCGTCGGGCCGATGGCGAGGCGTTCATGGCCAGCCAGCAACTGCGTGTTTCGCTGTGGGATATCGATGCCCAGGATGACGGCCCGTTGAGTGCTGAAGCTTCAGCCCAGCGGGTGGTGACGTTGATGCTGCTGTGGCGCAAGGGCGTGATTCAGTTCCACGACAGCCTGCCTAAGGCTCACCCGGCAGTGGAATGGTTGCTGCGCAATACCGCACAAAGCGGCATCGGTTGGGAGGATTGCCGCGAATACGGCTATCAGGAATAACGGGTCTGATTTTTGACTGTAGACCCGTCTGGGGTCAGCGCCAAGGCCTATTCGTCATTCGGAAAAATAAACTTCACCAACACGTAAAAATGCTTTTTTTAGTCATCGTTTTTGCTGTATGAAGAAACCAGACAGCCGATTCCTGCAGCACAGGTGGCGTCATCCAAGCCCACCTTGCCAGGTTACTTCCCGCCCGTAGCAACGCGGATACGGGGAGCACGGCAGTCACTCTGCGGCGCAGCAGACCGCGCCGTGTGGCTTCGACATAAGGTGACCGAGTATGGATGACCAAGGACGCAACCCTTCCTCCAGCAAGCCAATCCTCTATGTGCTCGATACCAACGTCCTGATTCACGACCCCAACGCATTACTCAACTTCGAGGAGCACCACGTCGCCATACCCATGACGGTGCTGGAGGAACTCGACAAGCTCAAGACCGGTAAACAGACCATCGCCGCCGAATGCCGCCAGGCCATCCGCCTGATCGACCAGACCCTAGGTGATGCCTCGCCCAGCGATGTCGAGCAGGGTGTGCCGATCCAACGCAACAAAAGTGGGCCCAAGGGCTTCCTGTCCATCCTGATGACCCCGCGCAACGAGCCGAACAAGCTGCTGCCGGAGAACCTCAACGACAACATCATCATCAACCAGTTGCTCGAAGTCCGCGCCCGGCGCACCGACTTCGACGTGGTGCTGGTCACCAAAGACATCAACATGCGCCTGAAGGCGCGCGCCTGCGGTATCGCGGCCGAGGACTACAGCACCGACCAGTTGGTCGATGACGTGTCGCTGTTGTCCAAGGGCTACCATTCGGTCACCGGCTCGTTCTGGGACCGCGTCAGCAAGGTCGATACCCGTCAGGAGCGGGGTCGCACCTGGCATCGGGTACAGATGATCGACAACCTGCCGGCTGTGCACATCAATGAGTTCATCATTGATGAGCAAGGTTTCGTAGGCTGGATCAAGGGCATCCGCAACGACGAGCTGCTGCTGCTCGACCTGCATCAGGAACCCCTGTTGCACCAGGAGGCCTGGGGCCTGAAACCGCGGGATATCCACCAGAGCCTGGCGCTGTTCGCGCTGCTCGACCCGGACATCCACCTGGTCAACCTGACCGGTGCCGCCGGTTCCGGCAAGACCATCCTGGCCTTGGCTGCAGCCATCGAGCAGACCATGGTCAGCAAGCGCTACCGGCGCATCATCGCCACCCGCAGTGTGCAGGGGCTGGACCAGGAAATCGGCTTTCTGCCGGGCACCGAAGCGGAGAAGATGGAGCCTTGGCTGGGCGCCATCACCGACAACCTCGAAGCCTTGCACATGGATGACGAAAGCACCCATGGCAGTGTCGAATACATCCTTGAGCGGGTACCGCTGCAATTCAAATCGCTGAACTACATCCGTGGCCGCAGCTTCCAGCAGAGCCTTATCCTGATCGACGAGTGCCAGAACCTCACGCCGCACCAGATGAAAACCATCATCACCCGTGCCGGCTCCGGTTCCAAGGTGGTCTGCCTGGGCAACCTGGCGCAGATCGACACCCCCTACCTGTCCGCGACCAGCTCGGGCCTCACCTACCTGACCGAGCGCTTCAAGGACTTCCCCCACGGCGTGCACATCACCTTGCAGGGCGTCCCACGCTCGGTGCTGGCCGAGTATGCCGAGTCGCATCTGTAACCCTCCTCGCCGGGCGGCGCTCCGCCCGGCCTCTTTGCGGGGCAAGCCCGCGAAGAGGCCGCCGCTGACTGTACATTCCACTGCTCAAACCTGACCCACAGGTTTACACTCTGTGTTCCCTTCACAGGAGCAGAGCAGTGCTGACACATCTTGATTCCCAGGGCCGCGCCAACATGGTCGACGTCACTGAAAAGGCCGTGACCGAGCGCGAGGCCATTGCCGAAGCGCGCGTGCGCATGTTGCCGCAGACCTTGCAGATGATCGTCGATGGCGAGCACCCCAAGGGCGATGTGTTCGCCGTGGCGCGTATTGCCGGCATTCAGGCGGCGAAAAAGACCAGCGACCTGATCCCGCTGTGCCATCCGCTGATGCTCACCAGCGTCAAGGTCGAACTCAGTGCCGACGGCGCAGATGCCGTGCGCATTGTCGCCCGCTGCAAGCTAGCCGGGCAGACCGGTGTGGAGATGGAAGCGCTGACCGCCGCCAGCGTCGCCGCGCTGACCATCTACGACATGTGCAAGGCTGTGGACAAGGGCATGGTCATCGAGCAGGTGCGCCTGCTGGAGAAGCTGGGCGGCAAGAGCGGCCACTACAAGGTGGAGGCGTGATGAATGTGAAAGTGATGTACTTTGCCCGTTACCGCGAGTTGCTCGGTGTGGATGCCGAGCGCCTGGAAGGTGAATTCAAGGTGGTCGACGATGTTCGCCTGGCCTTGGTCGCCAAGGGTGGGCAGTACGAGGTGCTGGCCGAGCAGAACCTGATGTGCGCACGCAACGAAGAGCTGTGCAGGCTGGACGAGCCGCTGGAAGCGGGCGATGAGGTGGCGTTTTTCCCACCGGTCACCGGAGGCTGAGCATGGCGGTGCGAGTGCAGCAAGCGGCGTTCGACCCGGGCGCAGAGGTCAATGCCATGCACGCCGCCAACGTCGGCGTGGGGGCGGTGGTCGGCTTTGTCGGCTATGTGCGTGATTTCAACGACGGTCGGGATGTGGCGGGGATGTTCCTCGAGCACTATCCGGGGATGACCGAGAAGGCCCTGGCCAAGATCGTGGTCGAGGCCGAACAGCGCTGGCCGTTGCTCAAGGTCGAGGTGCTGCATCGCATTGGTGCACTGCAGCCGGGAGAGCCGATCGTGTTCGTCGGCGTGGCCAGTGCGCACCGGCAGGCGGCGTTCGATGCCTGCAATTTCATCATGGATTATCTGAAGACCCGCGCGCCGTTCTGGAAGAAGGAGAACACCCAGGAGGGGCCGCGGTGGGTGGAAGGCAAGCAGAGCGATCAGGATGCGGCGGGGCGCTGGTAAGGCCTGATTGAATGGCCGGGGCTTTGCCCCGGATCGCCGGCAAGCCGGCTCCCACAGGTACCTGTGGGAGCCGGCTTGCCGGCGATTGGGCTGCAAAGCAGCCCTGGCTATCAATGATGCTTGCGCGGCACCGGCTTGAGCAGCTCGTCCGGCGGCATCTCGCACTTGATCTTGCGCCCCAGCAGCTCTTCGATCGCAGGCAGCTGATACGAGTCGTCCTCACCGGCAAAGCTGATCGACACACCATTGGTGCCGGCACGGCCCGTACGGCCGATACGGTGCACGTAATCGTCCGGGTCTTCCGGCAGGGTGAAGTTGATCACGTGGCTGATGCCGTCGATGTGAATGCCGCGCCCTGCCACGTCGGTGGCCACCAGCACAGTGATGCGGCCTTCGCGGAAGCTCTCCAGGGTACGGATACGCTTGTGCTGCGGCACATCACCCGACAGCTGGGCGGCGTTGATGCCGTCGCGCACCAGTTTTTCCTCGATGCGCCGCACTTCGTCCTTGCGGTTGGCGAACACCATCACCCGTTCCCACTTGTTCTGGGTTACCAGGTTGTACAGCAGCTTGTACTTGTCGCTGCCGGCCACGGCATAGACGTGCTGTTCGACGGTTTCGCTGGCGACGTTCTCCGGCTCGATCTCGACGATGGCAGGGTCGGTGGTCCACTGCTTGGCCAGGTTCATCACGTCATCGGTGAAGGTGGCGGAGAACAGCAGGGTCTGCCGCTCGCTTTTCGGTGGGGTCTGGCGAATGATCTGGCGTACCTGGGGGATGAAGCCCATGTCGAGCATGCGGTCGGCTTCGTCCAGCACCATCACCTCGACCATGTCCAGGTGCACGTCACCGCGCTGGTTGAAGTCCAGCAAGCGGCCCGGGGTGGCCACCAGAATGTCGCAGTGGCGCGCTTCCAGGGCCTTGAGCTGCTTGTCGAAGTCCATGCCGCCGACGAACGTCATGACGTTCAGGCCGGTGTACTTGGTCAGGGCAGCGGCGTCCTTGGCGATCTGTACCACCAGCTCGCGGGTCGGCGCGATGATCAGCGCGCGCGGTTCGCCCATGTAGCGTTCCTTGGGCGGTGGCGTCTGCTGCAGCTGGGAGATGATCGAAATGAGGAACGCGGCGGTTTTGCCGGTGCCGGTCTGGGCACGGCCGATGGCGTCCTGGCCACGCAGGGTGTAACCCAGTACTTGGGCCTGGATCGGCGTGCAGTACGGGAAGCCCAGGTCGTGAATGGCGTGCATCACCTCGCTGGACAGCTTGAAGTCATGGAAGCGGGTTTTGCCTTCCTGCGGCTCGACCACGAAGTCTTCCGGCTTCCACAGGCTGGCCTGGGGTTTGGGCTTGCGCTCGCGGCGCGGTTTGTCCTTGGCCGGCTTGTCGGCAGCGGGCAGTGCGGCAGGCGCTTGAGCCTCGACGGCCGGCTTGGCGGCGGGTTTGGCACGCGGTTGGCTGGGCTGCGGCTCGGGCTGAGCCACGGGGGCCGCGGCGGGCGCGGGCGGCGTGAGGCTGGCAGCAGGAGCGACGGCCTGAGGCGCGGCGTCTCCCTTGCCGAATATTTTTTTGAGTGCCTTGAGCACGATCGTCTCATCAACTGATTAAGGAATGTACGCCCGGCAGTGTAATGCAAGATCCGGACGCGGCGTAGCGGAATAGGACCACAACTACAAGAGATACTGCTTATTGCAGCTGCTTGCTCAGCCAGTTGTAGATGTCGCTCAGCTCCTCGACAGCGACTTCGTGCTCCATCGGGTATTCATGCCATTGGGCGGCAACACCCCAGGTATTGAGGTACTCGAAGGCGGTACGGCCCATGGCTGGAATTACCACCGAATCATGCACACCGTGCAGGCACAGGGCAGGGGTGCGCTGTTGGCAGGCGCTGAGCTGGTGGCTGTCGCTGAAGGTTGGCGCGTAGGTGGACAGTGCGATCACGCCGCCCAGCGCTTCTTGCCACTTTATATAGGCAGTGTGCAGCACCACTGCGCCCCCTTGAGAGAACCCCGCCAGGTAGATGCGTGACAAGTTGATGCCTTTGCCCTGTTCGGCCTTGATCAGCGCAATGATCTGCTCGGCCGATTCTTCCAATTGCGCTTCGTCAATGGCGCGGGCCGGGGTCATGGCCTTGATGTCGTACCAGCTGGGCATTGCATAGCCGCCGTTGATGGTAACCGGACGGGTTGGCGCCTGGGGCATGACGAAGCGTGTGCTGAGCAGGCGTTCCTGCATGAATTCGGCAACCGGTAGGAAGTCGTAACGGTCGGCGCCCAGGCCATGCAACCAGATCACACAAGCGTCTGCGGTTTTCTGGGGTTCGAGAATAAGCGGGTTGGTCATGACTGCTCCGAAAGTGTGCGGATCTGGTAAAGGCATGCGCAAAAAGAAGGCGCTGGAAATGATTGTCAGAAAAAGAATGTCGCAACGATACAACTTTCCCTACTTGACGTGCGCTTAAACGCTTTAGCCGTCGACTGTGGTACGCCGTTTGCTATGAAACATCCGATGCAAGGGTCAGGCCGGCACGGTAACACCCTTGCACGCAAGGCTGTCATAGAACAGCCCATTGCGCCAATTGACCCAAGAACAAGCCAACACGGGTCGGATGCGCCTCATAAGGGTGCGGTGCAATTCCGGCTCATACAACAAGAGCGATTTGGAGGTTGTGAATGAAGATGTTGAAAACCACCCTGGCAGTCCTCACCGCTGCCGCCGCGCTGGGCGCCGTGAGCAACGCCCAGGCCGGCGCCACCCTCGATGCGGTAAAGAAGAAGGGCTTCGTCCAGTGTGGCGTGAGCGACGGTCTTCCAGGGTTCTCGGTGCCTGATGCGCAGGGCAAGATCGTCGGTATCGATGCCGACGTCTGCCGCGCCGTGGCCGCCGCCGTGTTCGGCGACGCCACCAAGGTCAAGTTCAGCCAGCTCAACGCCAAGGAACGCTTCACTGCGCTGCAGTCTGGCGAAGTCGACGTGCTGTCGCGCAACACCACCTGGACCAGCTCGCGCGATGCCGGCATGGGCCTGGTGTTTGCCGGTGTCACCTACTATGACGGCGTTGGCTTCCTGGTCAACAAGAAGCTGGGGGTTTCCAGTGCCAAGGAGCTCGATGGCGCGACCATCTGCATCCAGGCCGGTACTACCACCGAGCTGAACGTTTCCGACTACTTCCGCGCCAATGGCCTGAAGTACACCCCGATCACCTTCGACACCTCTGACGAAAGCGCCAAATCGCTGGAATCGGGCCGTTGCGATGTGCTGACCTCGGACAAGTCGCAGCTGTTCGCCCAGCGCTCCAAGCTGGCCGCGCCGACCGAATACGTGGTGTTGCCGGAAACCATCTCCAAGGAACCGTTGGGCCCCGTGGTGCGCAAAGGCGACGAGGAGTGGTTCAGCATCGTCAAGTGGACCCTGTTCGCCATGCTCAACGCCGAAGAGGCGGGTATCACCTCGAAGACTGTCGAGGCTGAAGCCAAATCGACCAAGAACCCGGACAACGCCCGTTTGCTCGGCGCTGACGGCGAGTACGGCAAGGACCTCAAACTGCCCAAGGACTGGGTAGTGCAGATCGTCAAGCAAGTGGGCAACTATGGCGAAGTGTTCGAGAAGAACCTGGGCCAGAGCACTGACTTGAAGATCGACCGTGGCATGAACGCCCTGTGGAACAACGGCGGCATCCAGTACGCGCCACCTGTGCGCTGATGGCTGCACCCTGCGGCGGCATCCCGCCGCCGCAGGCTGTTCGAATCCCTACTGTCCGGGGCACTTCATGCAAAATCGAATCGGCGCACAAAAGGGGCTATCCCTGAACGATCCGCGTGTGCGCGCGTGGCTGTTCCAGGTTCTCACGATCATCTTCGTGGTGGGCCTGGGCTGGTACCTGTTCCACAACACTCAAACCAACTTGCAGCACCGGGGGATCACCTCGGGTTTCGACTTCCTCGACCGCAGTGCCGGCTTTGGTATCGCCCAGCATCTGATCCCCTATGTGGAATCCGACAGCTACGCGCGGGTGTTCGTCATCGGCCTGCTCAATACCCTGTTGGTGACCTTCATCGGCGTCATCCTGGCGACGGTGCTGGGCTTCATCATCGGTGTGGCGCGCCTGTCGCCGAACTGGATGATCAACAAACTGGCGACGGTGTATGTGGAAACCTTCCGCAACATCCCGCCGTTGCTGCAGATCCTGTTCTGGTATTTCGCCGTGTTCCTGACCCTGCCGGGGCCACGGGGGAGCATCAACATCGACGATATGTTCTTCATCAGCAACCGTGGCCTGAACATGCCTGGCGCTGCCATGGCTGATGGCTTCTGGCCGTTTGTCGTTGCGGTGGTGCTGGCGATCGTGGCTATCGCGGCGATGGTGCGTTACGCCAACAAGCGCTTCAACGAAACCGGCGAACCGTTCCACAAGTTCTGGGTGGGGCTGGCGCTGTTGATTGCCATCCCGGGCCTGTGTGCGCTGCTGTTCGGCACCCCGGTACACTGGGAAGTGCCGCAGCTGAAGGGCTTCAACTTCGTGGGCGGCTGGGTGCTGATACCCGAGCTGCTGGCGCTGACGCTGGCACTGACTATCTACACCGCCGCGTTTATCGCCGAAATCGTGCGCTCGGGGATCCGTTCGGTCAGCCATGGTCAGACCGAAGCTGCCCGTTCGCTCGGCCTGCGCGAGGGCCCGACCCTGCGCAAGGTGATCATCCCTCAGGCCCTGCGGGTGATCATTCCGCCGCTGACCAGCCAGTACCTGAACCTGGCGAAGAACTCATCGCTGGCAGCTGGTATCGGCTACCCGGAGATGGTCTCGCTGTTCGCCGGTACCGTGCTCAACCAGACCGGCCAGGCCATCGAGGTGATTGCCATCACCATGAGTGTCTATCTCGCCATCAGCATCAGCATCTCGCTGCTGATGAACTGGTACAACAAGCGCATTGCGCTGATCGAGCGGTGAGGATACGCCCGTGAATGCTCATGTTTTCAAACCTGACATGCCGCCACCGGTGAAAACCGTCGGCGTATTCGCCTGGATGCGTGCCAACCTGTTCTCCAGTTGGCTCAACACCCTGCTGACCCTGTTCGCCGTGTACCTGGTGTGGTTGATCGTGCCACCGTTGCTGCAGTGGGCGTTGATCGACGCCAACTGGGTTGGCACCACGCGCGCCGATTGCACCAAGGAGGGCGCCTGCTGGGTGTTCATCCAGCAGCGCTTCGGTCAGTTCATGTATGGCTACTACCCGGCCGAACTGCGCTGGCGCGTGGACCTGACCGTGTGGCTTGCCGTGCTTGGCGCCGCACCTTTGTTCATCAAGCGTTTCCCGCGCAAGGCCGTGTACGGCCTGGGCTTTCTGGTGCTGTACCCGATCCTCGCCTACACGCTGCTGCATGGCGGCTACCTGGGCCTGGAAAGCGTGCCTACCAGCCAGTGGGGCGGGCTGATGTTGACCTTGGTGATTGCCACCGTGGGCATCGTCGGCGCCTTGCCTCTGGGTATCTTGCTGGCGCTGGGGCGCCGTTCGCGGATGCCGGCGGTGAAAGTGGTCTGCGTGACCTTTATCGAGTTCTGGCGGGGTGTGCCGTTGATCACCGTGCTGTTCATGTCGTCGGTGATGCTGCCGTTGTTCCTGCCCGAGGGCATGAGTTTCGACAAGCTGCTGCGGGCGATGATCGGCGTGATCCTGTTCCAGTCGGCGTACATCGCCGAGGTGGTACGCGGCGGCCTGCAGGCCATCCCCAAAGGGCAATACGAAGCGGCCGCGGCCATGGGCCTGGGCTACTGGCGTTCGATGGGCCTGGTGATCCTGCCGCAGGCCCTGAAGCTGGTTATTCCCGGCATCGTCAACACGTTCATTGCCCTGTTCAAGGACACCAGCCTGGTGATCATCATCGGCCTGTTCGACCTGCTCAACAGCGTCAAGCAAGCCGCCGCCGACCCGGCCTGGCTGGGCATGGCCACCGAGGGCTACGTGTTTGCCGCCTTGGTGTTCTGGATCTTCTGTTTCGGTATGTCCCGCTACTCCATGCACCTGGAGCGCAAGCTGGACACTGGCCACAAGCGTTAGGAGTTTCGAAATGAGTGAAGCGATCAAGCAGCCTGCTGGCCTCGAAGGCATCATCCAGATGCAGGGCGTGAACAAGTGGTACGGCCAGTTCCATGTACTCAAGGACATCAACCTGAACGTGCGTCAGGGCGAACGCATCGTGCTGTGCGGGCCGTCCGGCTCGGGCAAGTCCACCACCATCCGCTGCCTCAACCGCCTGGAAGAACACCAGCAGGGCCGCATCGTGGTCGATGGCGTGGAGCTGACCAACGACCTGAAGCAGATCGAGGCAATCCGCCGCGAGGTGGGCATGGTGTTCCAGCACTTCAACCTGTTCCCGCACCTGACCATCCTCGAAAACTGCACCTTGGCGCCCATGTGGGTACGCAAGATGCCGCGGCGCAAGGCCGAGGAAATCGCCATGCATTACCTGGAGCGGGTACGTATTCCGGAGCAGGCGCACAAGTTCCCGGGGCAGTTGTCCGGTGGCCAGCAGCAGCGCGTGGCGATTGCCCGGGCGCTGTGCATGAAGCCGAAGATCATGCTGTTCGACGAGCCGACTTCGGCGTTGGACCCGGAAATGGTCAAGGAGGTACTCGACACCATGGTCGGCCTGGCCGAGGACGGCATGACCATGCTCTGCGTGACCCACGAGATGGGCTTTGCCCGCACCGTGGCGAACCGGGTGATCTTCATGGACAAGGGGGAGATCGTGGAGCAGGCGGCACCGGATGATTTCTTCGACCGGCCGCGCAGCGACCGCACCAGACTCTTCCTCAGCCAGATCCTGCACTGATGCAACTGGGGCCGCTCTGCGGCCCATCGCCGGCGAGCCGGCTCCCACAGGTACGGCGCCGCCCTCAGGATAGGCGCAGAACTTGTGGGAGCCGGCTTGCCGGCGATGGGCTGCAAAGCAGCCCTTCTGTTATTTCTCTTCTTCTGGGGCAGCTGCCGGAGCAGGCGGCGGCCGCAGCCCCACTTCGGCGATCAGCTTCAACTGCTGCCCATTGCGCATCACCTCGATGGTGATCTTCTCGTTGGGCTTGATCCGCGCCACCTGGTTCATCGACTTGCGCCCGTCACCGGCCGGTTCGCCGTTGATGCTGAGGATCACGTCGCCCAGTTGCAATCCGGCCTTCTGCGCCGGGCCGTCGCGGAAGATCCCCGCCACCACGATGCCAGGGCGCCCCTGCATGCCAAACGACTCGGCCAACTCCTGGCTCAACGGCTGCACCTCGATACCCAGCCAGCCACGGATCACCTGGCCGTGCTCGACGATCGACTTCATCACTTCCAGGGCCAGCTTCACCGGTATGGCGAAGCCGATGCCCTGTGAGCCGCCGGACTTGGAAAAGATCGCCGTGTTGATGCCGACCAGGTTGCCGTTGGCATCGACCAGCGCGCCGCCGGAGTTGCCCGGGTTGATCGCAGCGTCGGTCTGGATGAAGTCTTCGTAGTTGTTCAGGCCCAGCTGGTTGCGGCCGGTGGCGCTGATGATGCCCATGGTGACGGTCTGGCCGACGCCGAAGGGGTTGCCGATGGCCAGGGTGACGTCACCGATGTGAATGCTGTCGGAACGGCCGATGGTGATCGCCGGCAGGCTCTTGAGGTCGATCTTCAATACCGCAAGGTCGGTTTCGGGGTCGCTGCCGATCACCCGGGCCAGGGTTTCGCGGCCGTCCTTGAGCGCCACGACAATCTGGTCGGCGCCGCTGGTGACGTGGTTGTTGGTCAGCAGGTAGCCCTCGGGGCTCATGATCACCGCTGAGCCGAGGCTCGATTCCCAGCGCCGCTGCTTGGGCAGGTTGTCGCCAAAGAAGCGGCGGAACTGCGGGTCTTCGAACAAAGGGTGGGCGCTCTTGTTCACCACTTTGGTGGTGTACAGGTTGACCACCGCTGGTGCGGCGAGGGTCACGGCATCGGCGTAGGACACCGGGCCCTGCATGATCTGGGTGGTTTGTGGCGCCTGTTGCAGGTTGACGTCCTGGCTCGGCAGGCCGACCCATTGCGGGAAGCGCTGGATGATCAGCATGGCAATCAGAATGCCGGTAAGCAGGGGCCAGCCAAAATAACGCAAAGCCTTGAACATGAACGAATCCTGGGAGTGGGCGAGAGCCATGATGGCGCGGCGGGGCGCAAACGCGCGCGATCATACACCGGTTTCCCCAACGCCGGCGACGGCCCATAATGGCGGCCATTATACGGGCGTTGTTCCCGTTGAACGTGCAGATTTCGAGGAGATTTTCCATGGCCGTCGCCCTCAATACCCTGGTCGAGGAAGCCGAGCGCTACCTGGGCAGTGCGAAAATCCAGGATTACTGCCCCAATGGCCTGCAGGTCGAAGGCCGGCCGCAGGTCAGCCGCATCGTCAGCGGCGTTACCGCCAGCCAAGCGTTGCTGGATGCGGCGGTCGAGGCCGAGGCCGACTTGATACTGGTGCACCACGGCTATTTCTGGAAGGGCGAGAACCCGTGCATCACCGGCATCAAGCAGCGCCGCTTGAAAACCCTGCTCAAGCACGACATCAGCCTGCTGGCGTTCCATCTGCCCCTGGACGTGCACCCGGAAGTCGGCAACAACGTGCAACTGGCGCGGCAGCTGGACATCACGGTTGAAGGGCCGCTTGACCCTGAAAACCCCAAGGTGGTGGGGCTGGTTGGCTCACTGGCCGAGCCCATGACCGCGCGGGATTTTGCCCGACGCGTGCAGGAAGTCATGGGGCGCGAGCCGCTGCTGGTCGAAGGCGACGCGATGATCCGCCGTGTCGGCTGGTGCACCGGCGGCGGGCAGGGCTACATCGACACCGCGATTGCGGCCGGTGTGGACCTGTTCATCAGTGGCGAGGCGTCCGAGCAGACCTACCACAGCGCCCGCGAAAACGCTGTCAGTTTCATTGCGGCCGGGCACCATGCCACCGAGCGTTATGGTGTGCAGGCGCTGGGGGATTACCTGGCCCGGCGGTTTGCCGTGGAGCACCTGTTCATCGATTGCCCGAACCCGATCTGAGGCCTGTTCCGGCCTCATCGCCGGCAAGCCGGCTCCCACTGGAATACTGCAGGCTTCAAGGTGTGTGGTGAGCCTATGGGAGCCGGAGGTGAGCTGTAGGGCGGTGCATTGATAGCCAAACCCTCAGTCATATCGTTAGACCTTTTCGATCTAGCCCGGCGCCTAAATAGAATCAGCCGCTGTGATAAAGTGGCTCGCTCGAACACGGCCCGAAGGCCGTCCATAAGATCGTTTTTCGTGAGTAGCCATGGTCGACAAACTGACGCACTTGAAACAGCTGGAGGCGGAGAGCATCCACATCATCCGCGAGGTGGCCGCCGAGTTCGACAACCCGGTGATGCTGTACTCGATCGGCAAGGATTCCGCCGTGATGCTGCACCTGGCGCGCAAGGCCTTCTTCCCGGGCAAGCTGCCGTTCCCGGTGATGCACGTCGACACCCAGTGGAAATTCCAGGAGATGTACAGCTTCCGCGACAAGATGGTCGAGGAAATGGGCCTGGAGCTGATCACCCACGTCAACCCAGAGGGTGTGGCGCAGGGCATCAACCCGTTCACCCATGGCAGCTCCAAGCACACCGACATCATGAAGACCCAGGGCCTCAAGCAGGCACTGGACAAGCATGGTTTCGACGCCGCCTTCGGCGGAGCCCGCCGCGACGAAGAGAAGTCGCGGGCCAAGGAGCGCGTCTACTCGTTCCGTGACAGCAAGCACCGCTGGGACCCGAAAAACCAGCGCCCCGAGCTGTGGAACGTGTACAACGGCAAGGTCAACAAGGGCGAGTCGATCCGCGTCTTCCCGCTGTCGAACTGGACCGAGCTGGACATCTGGCAGTACATCTACCTCGAAGGCATCCCGATCGTGCCGCTGTACTTCGCCGCCGAGCGTGAAGTGATCGAGAAGAACGGCACCCTGATCATGATCGACGACGAGCGCATTCTCGAGCACCTCTCCGAGGAAGAGAAAGCCCGCATCGTCAAGAAGAAGGTGCGTTTCCGTACCCTCGGTTGCTACCCGTTGACGGGCGCTGTCGAGTCGGAAGCCGAAACGCTGACCGACATCATTCAGGAAATGCTCCTGACGCGCACTTCCGAGCGCCAGGGCCGGGTCATCGACCACGATGGCGCCGGTTCCATGGAAGACAAAAAACGTCAGGGCTACTTCTAATTTTCAGGGTTACTCCATGTCGCACCAATCCGATTTGATCAGCGAAGACATCCTCGCTTATCTGGCTCAGCACGAGCGCAAAGAACTGCTGCGTTTCCTCACCTGCGGCAACGTGGATGACGGCAAGAGCACCCTGATCGGGCGCCTGCTGCACGATTCGAAGATGATCTACGAGGACCACCTCGAAGCCATCACCCGTGATTCGAAGAAGTCCGGCACCACCGGCGAAGAAGTCGACCTGGCGCTGCTGGTCGACGGCCTGCAGGCCGAGCGTGAGCAGGGCATTACCATCGATGTCGCCTACCGCTACTTCTCCACCGCCAAGCGCAAGTTCATCATTGCCGACACCCCGGGCCACGAGCAGTACACCCGCAACATGGCCACCGGTGCATCCACCTGTGACCTGGCGATCATCCTGGTCGATGCCCGCTATGGCGTGCAGACCCAGACCCGTCGCCACAGCTACATTGCCTCGTTGCTGGGCATCAAGCACATCGTCGTCGCGGTCAACAAGATGGACCTCAAAGGCTTCGATGAAGGCGTCTTCGAGGCAATCAAGGCTGACTACCTGAAGTTTGCCGAGGCCATCAACCTGACCCCGAGCAGCCTGCACTTCGTGCCGATGTCGGCGCTCAAGGGCGACAACGTGGTCAACCGCAGCGAGCGTTCGCCGTGGTACACCGGCCCCGCGCTGATGGAAATCCTCGAAACCGTGGAAGTGGCGGCCGACCGCAACTTCACCGACCTGCGCTTCCCGGTGCAGTACGTCAACCGCCCGAACCTGAACTTCCGCGGCTTCGCCGGCACCCTCGCCAGCGGCGTGGTGCACAAGGGTGACGAAATCGTCGTACTGCCTTCGGGCAAGAGCAGCCGGGTCAAATCGATCGTCACCTACGAAGGTGAACTGGAAAACGCCGGCCCAGGCCAGGCCGTGACCCTGACCATGGAAGACGAGATCGACATCTCCCGTGGCGACCTGCTGGTGCATGCCGACAACGTGCCGCCGGTGACCGATCAGTTCGACGCCATGCTGGTGTGGATGGCCGAAGAGCCGATGCTCCCAGGCAAGAAATACGACATCAAGCGCGCCACCAGCTATGTGCCGGGCTCGATCGCAAGCATTACCCACAAGGTCGATGTGAACACGCTCGAGAAGGACGCAGCCAGCGCGCTGCAACTGAACGAGATCGGTCGCGTCAAGGTGTCGCTTGACAGCGCCATCGCCCTGGACGGCTACGACAGCAACCGCACCACCGGTGCGTTCATCGTCATCGACCGCCTGACCAACGGCACCGTCGGCGCCGGCATGATCATCGCTCCGCCAGTGCTGCCACACGGCAGCACCGGTCAGCATGGCAAGCTGGCCCACGTTTCCACCGAAGAGCGCGCGCTGCGCTTCGGCCAGCAGCCGGCCACCGTGCTGTTCAGCGGCCTGTCCGGCGCTGGCAAGAGCACCCTGGCCTACGCCGTCGAGCGCAAGCTGTTCGACATGGGCCGTGCGGTGTACGTGCTCGATGGGCAGAACCTGCGCCACGACCTGAACAAGGGCCTGCCACAAGACCGCGCTGGCCGCACCGAGAACTGGCGCCGCGCCGCCCATGTGGCGCGCCAGTTCAACGAAGCCGGTCTGCTGACCCTGGCCGCGTTCGTGGCCCCGGATGCCGAAGGCCGCGAACAGGCCAAGGCACTGATTGGCAAGGAGCGCCTGGTGACCGTTTATGTTCAGGCCTCGCCGCTGGCGTGCCGCGAGCGTGACCCGCAGGGCCTGTACGCGGCTGGTGGCGACAACATCCCGGGTGAGAGCTTCCCGTTCGATGTGCCGCTGGATGCAGACCTGGTGATCGATACCCAGAACACCAGTGTCGACGAAGGCGTGAAGTTGGTGCTGGATGTGCTGCGTCAGCGTGGCGCGATCTAAGTACTGGCTGCCATGCAAAACCCCGCTTCGGCGGGGTTTTTTGTTTATGAAGCGTGCATGGCTCACTACCCGTTACGGGTTGAAAGTTGCACAAGTTGAAAGGGCTGGCTCGGTTGTGCTTGAAGGGTCTATTCAGCCCCTGAGGAGGTACCCTCACGACTGCTGCGCACAAAGAAATCCCCGCGATCGCTCACTATCCGTATTTGTCGCACCAGTTCCGGATAGTTGTTCAGTGCTTGCTGCATCTTTCGTTTTATGTCGTTTTCATACCGCTGTATCTCACTGCACATGACCGCTCTCCGATCTGATCGCGCTGTTGACCAAGCCGCTATTCAACAGCCTCGGGCCAGGTGGCTTTCTTGTCCTCAATCCATTTGAAATGCTGATCGTAGTCGCTTCGCCTCTCGCACCCTTGTTTATAGGGGTCCATGTCGCAAGCGAACTTCAGGTCCTGCTTATCAGGTAAAAGCAGGGGTCTCCCATGGACGCATCCTGCCAAAATCGGGATCAACAAGAGTGCAGTTTTTCTCATTTCGTATCCTTGAACAAGGCAAGTCCCTGCGATTTTCGCCAAGCCACCACCTGTGCGATCACCTGCTCGGCGCGGCATTCGTGTGCGGTTTCGGTGTGATACGTCGGGATGGCCTGCTACCGTGATGAAGTGCTCCAGCAGGCGATCTCGCCAAGCTGAGGTGACGGCAGCCTGCAGCAATTCTTCCACTACGGACTCGAACTCGGCATAGGTGTAGTCCGCGAGGCTTTGTTTTTGGCTGATCACCACGCCACCTCCGAGAGAGCGCGTACTGCATGACGCTCATGATGCGCAGGTTGTCGGCGTCATACATCAGGCCACCGAATTCGGGTGGGGTGAGATGGCAGATCTGGTAAGAACGCAGGCCTTTTGCGGTATCACGGAAGGGCGCCCGGGGAGGCCAGCCCTGTTTGATGCGTTTGAGCTGGGAGGGGATGAATTGGTGGGAGTAGATGGGGTCTTCGGCGATTGCCATCCAGAAGGTTTGGGAGAATTGGTCGAAGTTATTAAAGGAGCGACCTGACAGTTTCTTAATAATGTGGTTTGGGAGGTCGTAGGCCATAACGGCATCTCTCTCGGTGGGTGATCTTGAGATAATGACTTCGCTTGTCTGGATTTAGAACCTTGACGGCGCCTAGCCTGGCGTAAGGGTTTTCCTACAGGCTAGTAGGAATAATCTTGGTCCAAGCTACTGTTGTACTAGCGAAAAGTGTCACCCCGCCGAAGCGGGGTGTATGGCTCAAGGGATTTTCAGTCCGGGCATCTGGTTGGAGGCACGCCACTCTTTCACAATTCTTAGAATTTCTTCGGGGGTGTCCAAACCATCGGCTTCAGGCCAGTAAATAAGGTCGGTTCCGCTTGGGTGCTCTGAAATTTCTTTGAATTTAGAAATGCGTGAGTCCAGTTCCTTCTCGCTTACATCATCCGCAGGATCGGTGATGGAGATGATTAGCTCGATGAATTCAGCTTCTGTGAACTCGGAGAATTGCTTGCTATCTTTCATTGAGATGTCCCGTAATGGATTCGGTTGTGAGCCTCTGGAGTCACCACTTTGATGTTGTCTATGTCGTATACGGATCCGCCTTCCGAAATTGGAATGACATGGTGAAGTATAAAAGCAGCATTGCCCTTGTAATGGTCGAAGTCGCGTGCCTTAGGTGCATATCCTTTGCTCATGAGTTTATTATTGACGGTGTTGAATTGCTTTGAATATGCTGGTGTGTTGGCTACGATTTTCCAGAACTCGCTTCTGAACGCATCAAAGTCTCGAAACTCCCGTCCTCTCAACATGGCCGCAATTGCAGATGGAATTGCGGCGCCCGCTTTCCGCGTGTCCTCTGAAAGCCAGACACCTTCGATCATTGATCCTTCACCTGTGACTGTTCCCGGCTCATAGCGTGGACCTTTAAACACCACCAGAATAGGCGGCAGTCCCGAGTCAATCGGGAACGTGATGATTAGCCGTTCCTGATCCAGTAAATCCAACGCTGGGTAGCTTTCCGTCTCGGTGCTTACAGGGTTCAGGCTGCTGCCGGTATAAATGACGGTACCCGGTGGTGCTGAAGGCAGGCTTGTGGAGTTTCCACGCCTACGGCCAACGAGCTGATGGGTATTGCAGCTGCTGCAGCGAAGCGCCTTACTGCGGCACTTAGTGCTTCCAGAAGGGCTGCACTTGCCGTTTCGGCAATTGCTAAGGACGCTGCGCCTAGGGGGCGGAGGGTTGGCGCAGATGCGGCAGTTTGAGTTGTATTGATGTAGCTAACACGTTGGCGCTCTGCTTCAACACGTCGGAGTTCGACCTCTGTCTGTTGCCGTGCCGCTTCCTCGGCAGCCAGTGGCTCGGCCTCTGCCTGATGTCGGGCAGCTTCTTGTGTCGGGCAGCTTCTTGGGCTGCAGTATGTTGTGCTAACAATTGCTCGACTTTAGCTGCGCGGGGCCAGGTCCTGTGTACAGCTGGAATAGACGCCGAGGAATCTGACCGATTCGGTCAATGCAAGCTGAAGTGCTCCAGTAGCCAATCTTGCCAAGCTGAGGTGACGGCAGCCTGCAGCAATTCTTCCACTAGAGACTCGAGCTCGGCATAGGTGTAGTCCGCGAGGCTTTGTTTTTGGCTGATTATCACGCCACCTCCGAAGAGAACGCGGACTGCATGGCGCTCATGATGCGCAGGTTGTCGGCGTCATACATCAGGCCGCCGAATACGGGTGGGGTGAGATGGCTGATCTGGTAAGAACGCAGGCCTTTTGCGGTATCACGGAAGGGCGCGCGGGGAGGCCAGCCCTGTTTGATGCGGTTGAGCTGGGAGGGGATGAATTGGTGGGAGTAGATGGGGTCTTCGGCGATTGCCAGCCAGAAGGCTTGGGAGAAATCGTCAAAGTTTTCGAAGGTTTGCTCAGCAAGCTTGTTTGCGATGTGCTCGGGGAGTGGGAATGCCATGTCCGCGTCTCTGTTGGGTAATATCGAGATCATGGCTGTGCTTGTTTAGGATGGAAATATTCACCGTGCTACATTAGATGTAGGTTCTTTTTGAAGGGTTTGTAGGAGTGTTCTCACAGCAAAGGGAGGCACCCCGCCGGAGCGGGGTGTACGTTCAGTTTTCCTTGAATCCAGGTTTTCCGTTAGCTGCACGCCACGCTTTGATAATGCTCAGAACTGCTTCAAGCTCACCCTGCTCATCATTTTCAGGCCAGTAAATCAGGTCTGTACCGCTAGGATGCTCGGTCAGTGCAGAAAAGTGCTCCAGCAATGGATCTAGTATCTCATCTGGCTCCTCGGCATTGGCGCGATAGATTTCCTTCAAAAACTCAATGAACTCCAACTCTGTATAATCGCTGTAGTTGGGCTTGATACTCATGACTTGTCTCCATAATGAATCTTATGATGAGCCGCTGGCGTAATAACCCCTGGCTGTGGGGCGTTTTTTACTGATGTGTAGGAATTTTCAATTGCACGCGTGGGGAGCTCAGAGGGCCTGAGTTATCAGGACCTCTGAATGAACTTTGTCAGGACGTCTTGAAGCTATCTCTACCGTTAGCTAGGCGCCATTCCTTGACGATTCTGAGTATTTCCTGTGGCTCACCATCCTTGCTGGAAGCAGGCTTGTACAATAGATTAATACCAGATGGATGTTCAGTGATTTTTCTGAAATGTAGTAGCAGAGGAGCTAGTACAGCGTCAGGCTCGTCGTCATTTGCTCTGTCGATTTCGTTCAGGAAGTCCAGGAATTCTTCTTCTGTATAGTCGCTGAGTTTTTCTTTAAATATCATTGGTTGTCTCCATAATGAATTCTATTATGAGTCACCGGTGTCTCGATTTTAATGTTGTCCATGTCGTAGACTCCGCCGCCCTCACTTATCGGCGTGGAGTAATAGAGCACAAAAGTTACCTGACTCCTGTAGATGTCACTGTCATCTACTGGCGGAGCATTCCCGTTTTTCCTCATCCGGCGCAAGCTTCTTTCGTCAAATTGCTTCGAAAGCTCTGAATCATTAGCGATGGCCTTCCAGAATTTTGTTCGGAATGCATCGAAGTTTCTGTATTCCGCACCTCTGAGAAGGTCAGCAATATGTGCTGGGATTGACGCGCCGTTTTCCCGAGTACCGTCTCCGAGCCAGGTTCCCGTTATCTGCATGCCGACACCTGTAGCGGTCCCCGTCTCATAGCGTGGACTGTTAAACACCACCAGAATAGGCGGTAATCCCGAGTCAATCGGGAACGTGATGATTAGCCGTTCCTGATCCAGTAAATCCAACGCTGGGTAGCTTTCTGTCTCGGTGCTTACAGGGTTCAGGCTGCTGCCGGTATAAATGACGGTACCCGGTGGTGCTGAAGGCAGGCTTGTGGAGTGTCCATCTTCATCGCCCGGCGCGCCGAGTCGCAAATGAGTCGTAGCGTTTATAAAAGGGAATGGCGCCGTAGAACCCGGTTGCCGTTGGCACGGTTTGCAGGTATTCGGTACGCTTTTGTTGCACGTTTGCCGTGATCAACTGTTGTTGAAGTTCGATAAGCTGGGTGGGCTGGTCGCTGCAGTGTTCGCCTGCTGCTGAATGGCCGCTCTATCCGCGGCAATTTGTGTGGGAAGTTGTTGCAGGGTAGAAGCGTATTGTTCGGCGTAGCCGTTACTGACAGCCTGATGTTCATCGCCGAATGCTGTTCGCCAGCCCTTTTCGTGGTTAAACCGGGGAGGTCCTCCGGTACCTCGAGGTCGGCGGGCGTCAAGGCCCCCGCCGCCGTATCCTGGCGCTCCACCGCCAGGCAAAGGGGTTAGCGGAGTTCGGTCGGGGGCATGGGCGCTGATCCAGACGGCTTCATTGATATACAGCGTTCTGGATGCATCAACGTACGAGTTCTGTAAGTGAATGGTGTCATTTTGAGCCATGTAGTCATCCTCCTGATCGCTACATGGCAAGCGTGCTCCAGGCAGTTTTTCCCGTATGTCAGGCGCGGCCTGTCAACCGGTAGGAGTGTTCCGACCGGTTTGAAAGATCTGATTCAGATATGCGTTTCCGACACGGGAATCACGCGTTTTTCCTTAACCGCCTTGTAGGAAAAACTCGAGTAAATCTCCTTCACCCCCGGCAACCGCTGCAGTACTTCCCGGGTAAATTCGCCAAATGACTCCAGGTCCCGCGCCAGGATTTCCAGCAAGAAGTCATAGCGCCCGGAGATGTTGTGGCAGGCCACGATCTCGGGAATTTCCATCAGCCGCTTTTCGAACGCCAAGGCCATGTCCTTGGTGTGGGAATCCATCATGATGCTGACGAAGGCGGTGACGCCGAACCCCAGTGACTTGGGCGAAAGAACCGCCTGGTAGCCAGTGATGTAGCCGTTGTCCTCCAGCAGTTTGACCCGCCGCCAGCAGGGCGAGGTGGTCAATGCTACCTGGTCGGCAAGTTCGGAAACGGTGAGGCGGGCGTTGTCCTGCAGGGCGGCGAGCAGGGCGCGGTCGGTGCGGTCGAGGCTTGCAGGCATGGTTTGCCCTCCTGGTGTGCTTTTTGTTGTTTTTGTTCCAATACACCTGCGAATACGTGGGCAATTTTGGAAAAATTCGGGCAGCTCGGTGGCATAAGCTTATAGCAAACCACCAGAGGCTGTTGCCATGCGCGACTCCCATAACAACAACGGTTTTTCCACACGCGCCATTCATCATGGCTACGACCCGCTTACTCACGGCGGCGCCTTGGTGCCGCCGGTGTATCAGACTGCCACTTATGCCTTCCCTACCGTCGAATACGGTGCGGCGTGCTTTGCCGGGGAGGAGGGCGGGCACGTCTACAGTCGCATTTCCAACCCGACGTTGGCGCTGCTGGAACAGCGCATGGCATCACTGGAAGGGGGCGAGGCGGGGCTGGCATTGGCGTCGGGGATGGGGGCCATCACTTCGACGATGTGGACGCTGCTACGGCCGGGCGACGAGCTGATCGTTGGGCGTACGTTATATGGCTGCACGTTTGCTTTCCTGCACCATGGCATCGGCGAGTTCGGGGTCAAGATCCATCATGTGGACCTTAACGACATCGAGGCGCTCAAGGCAGCGATCACCCGCAAGACACGGATGATCTACTTCGAAACCCCGGCCAACCCCAACATGCAACTGGTCGATATCGCAGGGGTGGCCGACGCAGCGCGTGGGCATGACGTGCATATCGTGGTCGACAACACCTATTGCACACCTTATTTGCAGCGGCCTCTGGAAATGGGGGCCGACCTGGTGGTGCATTCCGCGACAAAATACCTGAGCGGCCATGGTGATATCACGGCGGGCCTGGTGGTCGGGCGCAAGGCGCTGATCGACCGGATTCGCCTGGAAGGGCTGAAGGATATGACCGGCGCGGTGCTGTCGGCGCAGGACGCTTCGCTGTTGATGCGGGGCATCAAGACCTTGGCCTTGCGCATGGACCGCCATTGCGCCAATGCGCAGCAGGTGGCGCAGTTTCTGGCAAGCCAACCGCAGGTCGAGCTGATCCACTACCCAGGGTTGCCATCGTTTGCACAGCATGCGCTGGCCCAGCGCCAGATGCGCTTGCCAGGTGGAATGATTGCGTTCGAGCTCAAAGGTGGGATCGACGCGGGGCGGCGCTTCATGAACGCCTTGCAGCTGTTTGCGCGGGCGGTGAGTTTGGGCGATGCCGAGTCGCTGGCCCAGCACCCGGCGAGCATGACGCATTCCAGCTATACGCCGCAGGAGCGTGCGCACCATGGCATTTCGGAGGGGTTGGTGCGGTTGTCGGTGGGGCTGGAGGATGTCGAGGACTTGATCGCGGATGTGAAGCAGGCATTGGGGTCTTGCAGATAGGTGGCCTGGTCTGGCCCTATCGCCGGCAAGCCGGCCCCTACAGGTACAGTGGGGGCCTCAAGGGCACTGGTTTTTCTGTGGGGGCGGGCTTGCCTGCGAAGAGGCCGGTAAAACCAGCCCAAGAAAAAGGCCTCTCGCGAGGCCTTGTTTCATTTCAGCGCATCAGCGCTTGAGCCCGTAGCTCTCATCGAGCATGCCCGGCGAGTTCGGCGTCTTTGGCGCGTAGTCTCGAGGCACTTCGGCGGTGTCGCGGGGCGGCGTCAGGCGGTCACGTGGGCCTTGGGCCGCTTCGGAGTGCAGGGCAGCCAGCAGGCGCTGGCGGGTGACGTCGTCGAGGGCCAGGGTGTTGGCGCCTTCGGCCAGGTGATCCTGCACGTCCTGGTAGCTTTGGGTCAGTTTCTTGACCAGCATGGCGGTGCTGTTGAAGTGGGTGACCACTTCGTTCTGGTAGCTGTCGAAGCGCTTCTGGATGTCATCCAGTTGGCGCTGGGTGTTGCTGGGCGCCGCATTGGGCAGCAGGCGGGCCACGATGAAACCGACCGCCACACCGATGACCAGGGCCAGGGTTGGCAACAACCAAACAAGGAGCGAGAGTTCCACGAGTCCTTCCTCTATAAACGGCTTTGCTTTACGTTAACGGCTCAGACCTGCGCTGTATACCGCGAGCGATCGCAAATCAGAACAGAATTCCTCACCTAGACGAATCGACCCCCTTCGAGGTCACGGAGTTAGTGCCTTGCTTGTCCGCGAAACCCCCTTGTTCATCGACGGCCCTGTCGGCCAGCTGGAAGCCTTGTACCTGGACGTGGCCGACGCCCGCGGCGCGGTGCTGATCTGCCACCCCAACCCGGTCCAGGGCGGCACCATGCTCAACAAGGTGGTCTCGACGCTGCAGCGCACGGCGCGTGATGCCGGTTACGTGACCCTGCGCTTCAACTACCGCGGCGTGGGCCAGAGCGCCGGCAGCCATGACATGGGCGCTGGCGAGGTGGCTGATGCCGAGGCCGCCGCCGCCTGGCTGCGTGAAAAACATCCGCAATTGCCGCTGGTGCTGATGGGCTTCTCGTTCGGTGGGTTCGTGGCTACCAGCCTGGCGGGCCGACTGGAAAGCGCCGATGTCTCGCTCCAACATCTGTTCATGATTGCCCCGGCAGTGATGCGCCTGACCGCAGAGTTCCCGCTGCCCCAGCGTTGCCCGATCACCGTGGTGCAGCCCGATGCCGACGAAGTCGTCGCGCCGCAGTTGGTTTACGAATGGTCCGACAGCCTGTCGCGCCCCCATGAGCTGCTGAAAGTGGCAGAATGCGGACACTTCTTCCATGGCAAGCTGACCGATCTGAAGGATCTGCTGCTGCCGCGCCTTTCGAATTGAGCCAAGCCTGAATAAGCGAACACCCATGACCACGCGCATTCTCACCGGTATCACCACCACCGGCACCCCGCACCTGGGCAACTACGCCGGCGCCATCCGCCCGGCCATCGTCGCCAGCCAGCAGCCCGGTGCCGATTCGTTCTACTTCCTGGCCGACTACCACGCCCTGATCAAGTGCGACGACCCGCTGCGCATTCAGCGTTCACGCCTTGAAATCGCCGCCACCTGGCTGGCCGGTGGCCTCGACCCGAACAAGGTGACCTTCTACCGCCAGTCCGACATTCCCGAGATCCCAGAGCTGACCTGGCTGCTGACCTGCGTTGCGGCCAAGGGCCTGCTCAACCGCGCGCACGCCTACAAAGCCTCGGTGGACAAGAACCTCGAGGCCGGCGAAGACCCGGATGCCGGCGTGACCATGGGCTTGTACAGCTACCCGGTGCTGATGGCTGCGGACATCCTGATGTTCAACGCTCACAAGGTGCCGGTCGGTCGCGACCAGATCCAGCACGTGGAAATGGCCCGTGATATCGGCCAGCGCTTCAATCACCTGTTTGGCCAGGGCAAAGACTTCTTCGCCCTGCCGGAGGCGGTGATCGAGGAAAGCGTGGCGACCTTGCCGGGCCTGGACGGTCGCAAGATGTCCAAGAGCTACGACAACACCATCCCGCTGTTCACCAGCGCCAAGGACATGAAGGACGCTATCTCGCGCATCGTCACCGATTCGCGTGCGCCCGGCGAAGCCAAGGACCCGGACAACTCGCACCTGTTCACCCTGTTCCAGGCCTTCTCGTCGCCGGCGCAATGTGCCGAGTTCCGCGAAGAACTGCTGCAGGGCCTGGGCTGGGGTGAGGCCAAGCAGCGCCTGTTCCAGTTGCTCGACGGCCAGTTGGCCGAGAAGCGCGAGCATTATCACCAGCTGATTTCACGCCCGGCGGACCTGGAAGACATCCTTCTGGCTGGCGCCACCAAGGCGCGCAAGATCGCCACGCCGTTTCTCGAGCAACTGCGCGAGGCCGTTGGCCTGCGCTCGTTCCGCAGCAGCGTGCAGGCCACGACCGAAGTGAAGAAAAAAGCCGCCAAGAGCGCGCGTTTCGTCAGTTTCCGTGATGAGGACGGCAGCTTCCGTTTCCGCTTGCTGGCCGCCGATGGCGAGCAACTTTTGCTGTCGCGCAGCTTCGCCGACGGCAAGAGCGCGGGTGCCGTAAGCAAGCAATTGCAGCAGGGCGGCGAAGCCGACGTGCGTGTCGAAGGCCTGGGCTTCAGCCTGTGGCTGGGTGATGAGCAGGTTGCAGACGGGCCGCAGTTCGACAGCGCCGAAGCCCGTGACACGGCCGTCGAACGCTTGCGTGAAGCGCTCCAGCCTTTGTAGGAGCGGATTTATCCGCGAAGCAGGCGCCGCGGTGCCTGGCACGGGCTTGGCCCGTGTTCGCGGCTGAAGCCGCTCCTACAGGGACTGCGTGCGGACTGAGACAGTTTGACGCAAGTCTGATTGCCATTAAGCGGGCCGGTCGCTACAGTGACGGCCCGTTTTTTGTTGCCTCGCTAACGAAATCATGACGCCCCTAGAACGATATCAAGCAGATCTGAAACGTCCCGACTTCTTCCATGATGCGGCGCAGGAAACTGCGGTGCGTCACCTCCAGCGTCTGTACGACGACCTGGTGGCGGCGCAGAACAACAAGCCCGGCGTGTTCGGCAAGTTGTTCGGCAAAAAGGAGCAGACGCCGGTCAAGGGCCTGTATTTCTGGGGCGGGGTAGGCCGAGGCAAGACCTATCTGGTCGATACCTTCTTCGAGGCGCTGCCGTTCAAGCAGAAGATGCGTACGCACTTCCATCGCTTCATGAAGCGCGTGCACGAGGAAATGAAAACCCTCAAGGGTGAGAAAAACCCGCTGACCATCATTGCCAAGCGCTTCAGTGAAGAAGCCCGGGTGATCTGCTTCGACGAATTCTTCGTTTCCGACATCACCGATGCCATGATTCTCGGCACCCTGATGGAAGAGCTGTTCAAGAATGGCGTATCGCTGGTGGCGACCTCCAACATCGTCCCGGACGGCTTGTACAAGGACGGCCTGCAACGTGCGCGCTTCTTGCCGGCCATCGCCATGATCAAGCAGTACACCGACGTGGTGAACGTCGACAGCGGCGTCGACTACCGCCTGCGTCACCTGGAGCAGGCCGAGCTGTTCCACTACCCGTTGAACGAGGCGGCCGAGCAGAGCATGCGTGCAAGCTTCAAGGCGCTGACGCCGGAGTGCACCCAGGCTGTCGACAATGACGTACTGATGATCGAAAACCGCCCGATCCACGCCCTGCGTACCTGTGACGACGTCGCCTGGTTCGACTTCCGCGCCCTGTGTGACGGGCCGCGCAGCCAGAACGACTACATCGAACTGGGCAAGATCTTCCATGCCGTGCTGCTGAGCAACGTCGAGCAGATGAGTGTCGCCACCGACGACATCGCCCGGCGCTTCATCAACATGGTGGACGAGTTCTACGACCGCAACGTCAAGCTGATCATTTCGGCTGAGGTGGAGCTCAAAGACCTGTACACCGGTGGCCGGCTGGCGTTCGAGTTCCAGCGTACCCTGAGCCGGTTGCTGGAAATGCAGTCGCACGAATTCCTGTCGCGCGCGCACAAGCCGTAATCATTACAGTGTGGGAGCGGGCTTGTCCCGCGAACACCGGCGAAGCCGGTGCCAGTCACCGCGTTGGCCGCTTCGCGGGACAAGCCCGCTCCCACAGCGGCCCCAGCCATTTCAGGCCTCTTGCATGAACTGCTGCCGATACTGGTTCGGCGACAACTCCGTATGCTGGCGGAACAGCCGCGCGAAGAAGCTGGCATCGTCGTAGCCGACCTCATAACTGATGGTCTTGATGCTCTTGCGCGTACTGGAGAGCAACCCCTTGGCCGTTTCGATCCGTAGCCGCTGCAGGTAATGCAATGGCTTGTCGCCGGTCGCGCCCTGGAAACGACGCATGAAGTTGCGAATGCTCATGCCATGGTTGCGGGCGACGTCCTCGAAGCGGAACTTGTCGGCGAAGTGTTCCTCCAGCCAATGCTGGATCTGCAGGATGATCAGGTCCTGGTGCAGCTTCTGGCCACCAAAGCCCATGCGGCCAGGGGTGTAGTTGCGTTGCACCTCATAGAGAATGTCGCGGGCCACGGCACGGGCGACGTTGGCGCCGCAGAAACGCTCGATCAGGTAGATGTACAGGTCGCAGGCCGAAGTGGTGCCGCCAGCGCAGTAGAGGTTGTCGGCATCGGTCAGGTGCTTGTCCTGGTTCAGCCGGATCTTCGGGAAGCGTTCGGCGAAACTGGCGAAAAAGCGCCAGTAGGTAGTCGCCTCCTTGCCGTCGAGCAGGCCTGACTCAGCCAGCCAGAACACCCCGCTGGCCTCGGCGCAGAGCACGGCACCCCGCGCATGCTGCGCGCGCAGCCATGGCAGCACCTGTGGGTACTGCTGCAACAGGTTGTCGAAGTCTTCCCAGAAGGCAGGGAGGATGATCACATCGGCATCGTCCAGGCCGCCATCGACCGGCAGCTGCACATTGCTGAAACTGTCCACGGGCTGGCCGTCCGGGCTCACCAGGCTGATCTCGAACATGGGCTGCAAGCCCAGGCCCAGCTGCTTGCTGTAACGCAGGCTGGCGAGGTGGAAGAAATCCTTGGCCTGCATCAAGGTCGAAGCGAACACCTTGTCAATGGCCAGGATGCTGACGCGCCGCAACGACGCGGAGGGTTGGGTAAACATCATTGTCATTGTTCTTATAGGGTAGAGTGGTCAATCACCGGCTGGATCGTCTTATTTTTTGGCGATTGTGTCTACCCCGCAGAATGTAGCAGCGGCCTCGTGTCGAGAAAGGGCCGCAACGCGGCCCCTTCCCGGCTACGGCGCAGGGTTCGGCTGGTCCTGATGGATCGCTTCGATAGCCGCCAACAGCTCGTCACTCAGGTTCAGCTCCACGCTCTTGAGGTTGCTCTCCAGCTGCACCAGGTCGGTGGCACCCATGATGTTGCTGGTCACGAACGGCTGGCGTGTGACGAACGCCAGGGCCATCTGTGCCGGGTCCAGGCCATGGTCCCGGGCCAGTTGCACATAGCGGCTGCAGGCCGCCACGGTTTGCGGGTTGGAGTAGCGGGCGAAGCGGCTGAACAGGGTGAGGCGGCCTTTTTCCGGGCGCGCGCCGTTCTCGTATTTGCCCGAGAGCATGCCGAAAGCCAGTGGCGAGTACGCCAACAGGCCGCACTGCTCGCGGATGGCCACTTCCGCCAGGCCCACTTCAAAGCTGCGGTTGAGCAGGTTGTACGGGTTCTGGATCGACACCGCGCGCGGCCAGCCGCGGCTTTCCGCCAGCTGCAGGAACTTCATGGTGCCCCATGGCGTTTCGTTGGACAGGCCGATGTGGCGGATCTTGCCCGCCCGTACCTGTTCATCGAGCACTTCCAGGGTTTCCTCCAGCGGGGTGAAGTGGTCGTGTGGCAGATGCTGGTAGCCCAGCTTGCCGAAGAAGTTGGTGCTGCGTTCCGGCCAGTGCAGCTGGTAAAGGTCGATGCGGTCCGTGCTTAGCCGTTCGAGGCTGGCGTCCAGCGCTGCAACGATGTGCTGGCGGTTGTGCTTGAGCTGGCCATCGCGGATATGGCTGATGCCGTTGCCGGGGCCTGCCACCTTGCTGGCCAGGATCCAGTCATCGCGGTCGCCGTGCTGGCGGAACCAGTTGCCGATGATGCGTTCGGTGGCGGCGTAGGTTTCGGGGCGGGGAGGGACCGGGTACATTTCGGCGGTGTCGATGAAGTTGACCCCGCTGGCCTTGGCTCGATTGATCTGGGCAAAGGCCTCGGCCTCGTCGTTCTGCTCGCCCCAGGTCATGGTGCCCAGGCACAGGGCGCTGACGTCGAGATCGGTACGGCCGAGCTTGCGGTATTCCATCGGGAAAACACTCCTTGGCAAAGAAGCCCATAAAAGCAGGTTGAAATTTTTCGCGCAATCTGGATAATTCGGCACCTCTCCGTGTGGTGGGAGTGATGCACCGCCGCGCAGGAAGAACCCCGTCGAACATTGGCGTGCCCGACCCGAGCCCCCAAAAGCGTCTGTGTTCGGCTGCGCGCTTGCCCTTGGCAAGCTGTGCACTATCCAGTAAGATTCGCCGTCTATTTTTCGCT
>Ga0213827_1000352_pt1 | contig 41532 bp, 33 predicted proteins | sample MC6MC0898MG_FD_180669 | JGI IMG/M metagenome (GOLD analysis project Ga0213827, IMG submission 180669) | Enriched soil aggregate microbial communities from Iowa State University, Ames, United States - MC6-MC0898-MG | ecosystem: Environmental > Terrestrial > Soil > Unclassified | place: USA: Iowa...
CGTGCCAAAGCCATCGGCTCGACCCGCTTCTGCATGGGCGCCGCCTGGAAGCACCCGTCGGCCAAAGACATGCCTTATGTGCTGCAGATGGTCAAAGGCGTGAAGGCCATGGGCCTGGAAACCTGCATGACCCTCGGCCGCCTCGATCAGGACCAGACCGAAGCCCTGGCCCAGGCCGGCCTGGACTACTACAACCACAACCTCGATACCTCGCCGGAGTTCTACGGCAGCATCATCACCACCCGTACCTACAGCGAACGCCTGCAAACCCTGGCCTACGTGCGGGATTCGGGGATGAAGATCTGCTCCGGTGGCATCCTCGGCATGGGCGAGTCCCTCGATGACCGCGCCAACTTGCTGATCCAACTGGCCAACCTGCCGGAGCATCCGGAGTCGGTGCCGATCAACATGCTGGTGAAGGTGGCCGGTACGCCGCTGGAAAACGCCGAAGACATTGATCCTTTCGACTTCATCCGCATGCTCGCCGTGGCGCGCATCCTGATGCCGAAGTCCCATGTGCGGCTGTCGGCCGGTCGTGAAGCGATGAACGAGCAGATGCAGGCCCTGGCGTTCTTCGCCGGCGCCAACTCGATCTTCTACGGCGACAAACTGCTGACCACCGCCAACCCACAGGCTGACAAGGACATGCAACTGTTCTCACGCCTGGGCATCCTGCCGGAAGCCCGTGAAGAACACGCGGATGAAGTGCATCAGGCGGCGATCGAGCAGGCGCTGGTGGAGCAGAAGAGCAGCGAGCAGTTCTATAACGCTGTGGTGTGAGGGATGTCTTTCGATCTCGCCGCGCGCCTCGCTGCCCGCCGTGCCGAACACCTTTATCGCCAGCGCCCGCTGCTCGACAGCCCCCAAGGCCCGGAAGTGGTGGTGGACGGCCAGCCGTTGCTGGCGTTCTGCAATAACGATTACCTGGGCCTGGCCAATCACCCGCAAGTGATCGAAGCCTGGCGCGCCGGTGCGTCCCGCTGGGGCGTGGGCGGCGGTGCTTCGCACCTGGTGGTCGGGCATGCGACGCCGCATCATGAGTTGGAAGAAGCGTTGGCCGACCTCACCGGTCGTCCGCGTGCGTTGCTGTTTACCACCGGCTACATGGCCAACCTCGGTGCGGTCACGGCGTTGGTGGGGCAGGGCGATACGGTGCTGGAAGACCGACTCAACCATGCCTCGTTGCTGGATGCGGGCCTGCTGTCGGGGGCGCGTTTCAATCGCTACTTGCATAACGACGCCGCAAGCCTGGTCAAGCGCCTGGAGAAAGCCACCGGCAATACCCTGGTGGTCACCGATGGCGTGTTCAGCATGGACGGTGACCTGGCCGACCTACCCGCGCTGGCCCGTGAAACCAAGGCCAAGGGCGCGTGGTTGATGGTGGATGATGCCCATGGCTTCGGCCCATTGGGTGCCAACGGCGGCGGTATCGTCGAGCACTTCGGCCTGAGCCAGGAGGACGTGCCGGTACTGGTTGGCACCCTTGGCAAGGCGTTCGGCACAGCCGGCGCTTTTGTGGCGGGCAGTGAAGAGCTGATCGAAAGCCTGATCCAGTTCGCGCGCCCTTACATCTACACCACCAGCCAACCGCCGGCCCTGGCCTGCGCCACCTTGAAAAGCCTGGAGCTGCTGCGCACCGAGCATTGGCGGCGCGAGCACCTCAACCTTTTGATCCGCCAGTTCCGCCACGGCGCCGAGCAGCTTGGGCTGGACCTGATGGACAGCTTCACGCCGATCCAGCCGTTCCTGATCGGCGACAGCGCCAAGGCCATGCGCCTGTCGCAGATGCTGCGCGAGCGCGGCTTGATGGTGACGGCGATCCGCCCACCCACCGTGCCGGCCGGCAGCGCCCGTTTGCGCGTGACCTTGACGGCGGCCCACAGCGCGGCGCAGGTACAGCTATTGTTAAACGCATTGGAAGAGTGTTTCCGCTTGTTAGGTGCCACGGAGCCCGACCATGCGTGATCGACTGATATTGCTGCCCGGCTGGGGCCTTGGTGTATCGCCGCTGGAGCCGTTGGCCGCTGCATTGCAAGGTTTGGACGAACACCTGCAGGTGCAGATCGAGCCCTTGCCCGCGATGGATTCCAGCGATCTGGAGGAATGGCTCGACGAACTCGACGCCACGCTGCCGGACAACGCCTGGCTGGGTGGCTGGTCCTTGGGCGGCATGCTTGCTTCGGAATTGGCGGCGCGGCGTGGTGAGCGCTGCTGCGGCCTGCTGACCCTGGCGAGCAATCCGTGCTTTGTCGCCCATGATGGTTGGCCGAGTGCGATGCCCGCCGAGACCTTCGATGCGTTTCTCGCCGGTTGCCACGCCGACTCCCAAGTTACCCTCAAGCGCTTCGGTCTGCTGTGCGCCAAAGGCGCCGAAGACCCACGCGGATTGTCGCGCTTGCTGGTCAGTGGCGCGCCGAATACGCCTTCCAGTGTGCTGATGCCTGGTCTCGAACTGCTCGCTCAACTCGACACCCGCGAAGCCTTGCTGGCGTATCGCGGCCCGCAGTTACACCTGTTCGCCGGGCTGGACGGATTGGTGCCCGCCGAAGCCGCCAGCGACTTGCTGGCGTTGCTGCCCGATGTTGAAATCGGCCTGATTGAACAGGCCGGCCACGCTTTTCTCCTGGAAGACCCCCACGGCGTCGCGGGGGCCATCCAGGCCTTTTTGCATGAGTGCGTCGATGAATGATTTATCCCACGCCCCGCTGCCAGGCGCGTTGCCCGATAAACGCCAAGTAGCGGCATCGTTTTCGCGTGCAGCCGCCAGTTACGACAGCGTTGCCGAGTTGCAGCGGTCGGTGGGCAGCCAATTGCTCGCGCGCATGCCGGCCGACATTGCGCCGCAACGCTGGCTGGACCTGGGCTGCGGCACCGGTTATTTCAGCCGCGTGCTGAGCGAGCGGCTGCCAGCCAGCCAGGGTATCGCGCTGGATATTGCCGAAGGCATGCTCAACCACGCCCGCCCGCTGGGTGGTGCCCAGCACTTCATCGCCGGCGACGCCGAACGCTTGCCGCTTAAAACTGACAGCTTGGAGCTGATTTTCTCCTCCCTCGCGGTGCAGTGGTGCGCGAACTTCGAAGCCGTGCTCAGCGAGGCCTCTCGCGTGTTGCAACCAGGCGGCGTGCTGGCTTTCGCCAGCCTGTGCGTGGGCACCCTGGAAGAACTGCGCGAAAGCTGGCGCGCGGCGGATGGCCTGGTTCACGTCAACCGCTTCCGTACGTTCGAGGCTTATCAACAACTGTGCGCGGCCAGCGGCCTGCGGGTGGTGAGCCTGGAGCGCCGCCCCCATGTGCTGCATTACCCGGATGTGCGCAGCCTCACCCATGAATTGAAGGCCTTGGGCGCACACAACCTCAACCCCGGCCGGCCGGGAGGGTTGACGGGGCGTGCGCGGATTGTTGCACTGGTGCAGGCGTATGAGCGGTTCCGTCAGGCCCAAGGTCTGCCGGCGACTTACCAAGTGGTGTATGCCGTACTGGAGAAACCTCTATGACCGCCGCCTACTTCATCACCGGCACCGACACCGATGTCGGCAAGACCACCGTCGCCGCCGGTCTGTTGCACGCAGCCCGGCAAGCTGGCAGAAGCACCGCCGCCGGCAAACCCGTGGCTTCCGGCTGCCAGGTCACGCCCAAAGGCTTGCGCAACGCTGATGCACTGGCGTTGCTGGCCGAATGCTCGTTGCCCCTGACGTACGCCGAGGTCAATCCGGTGGCGCTCGAGCCGGCCATCGCGCCGCATCTGGCGGCGCGGGAGGCGGGCGTATCGCTGACTGTGCAAGCCTTGCTCAAACCCATGCAGCAGATTCTGGCGCGAGAAGCGGATTTCACCTTGATCGAGGGCGCGGGCGGGTGGCGGGTGCCACTGGCTGATCAGGCGAACCTGTCGGATTTGGCCATGGCGCTCAAGCTGCCGGTGATCCTGGTGGTGGGCGTGCGCCTGGGGTGCATCAGCCATGCCTTGCTCACCGCCGAAGCCATCGCCCGTGACGGTTTGCAGCTGGCCGGGTGGGTGGCGAATATCATCGATCCCAAGACCTCTCGTCTGGAAGAAAACCTCGCAACCCTGGCCGAGCGGCTGCCTGCACCGTGCCTGGGCCGCGTGCCGAAACTCAAGCAGGCGGGGGCTGGCGCCGTCGCGGAGTACTTGCAACTGGACCTGCTTGACTGATTTTGGCTATCGCTAAGGCATTATGCCATTAGTGTTTTTGACGGGCATTTTGCGAGCGACTCTGCTTCAATCACGGTTCACGATTCTCTAAAGGCAGGCTTACGCCATGGAAATCTCTGGAAGCAGCGCGTTTTACTCGGGCCTGAGCAGCATTCAGACCGGGCAGAACCGTGTCGACCAGGCCGCCGGTAAAATTGCCAGCGCCGCGACGACCCAGCCCTCGGATGCGCAAAGCGACCGACTGCAAGCCAACGACCGCGCCCAGCCGTCCAACTCGGCCAGCAACATGGTCGAAATGGCCCAAGGCAAGTTCCAGGTGGAGCTCGGCGCCAAAGTCGCCAAAGCTTCGGATGAAATGCTCGGCACCCTGATCGACACCTACGCGTAATCCTCTCTCTGTCTGCACCTTGGCTTTTCTGTGGGAGTGGGCTTGCTCGCGAAAGCGGTCTTTCAGCCAATACATCAGTTGACTGATCCACCGCTTTCGCGAGCAAGCCCGCTCCCACATTTGTTCTGCATCATCCCTCTGAACTTCTATTGTTTTCTGAACGCCTTGTGGCATCTCGCCACAGGCTTCTCTATGCGCGCCTTTGATTCACGTCATGACAAACGGCATCCGGACGACGCTTGACATCCCCAAGTGGTAAACGTATGTTTCAAACACCTGTTTGACCGCCACAACAATTCCACGCGGTTGTTCATTCCAGATACATCAGCAGAGGTTTATCGCTATGCCTGACTACAAGGCCCCCTTGCGTGATATTCGCTTCGTTCGTGACGAACTGCTCGGCTACGAAGCGCACTATCAGAGCCTTCCGGCTTGCCAGGACGCTACCCCGGACATGGTTAACGCCATTCTCGAGGAAGGCGCCAAGTTTTGTGAGCAGGTGCTGGCTCCGCTGAACCGTGTGGGTGACACCGAAGGCTGCACCTGGAGCGAGTCCGGCGTGAAGACGCCCACTGGCTTCAAGGAAGCCTACAAACAATTCGTTGAAGGCGGCTGGCCAAGCCTGGCGCACGACATCGAGCACGGCGGCCAAGGCCTGCCGGAGTCCCTGGGTCTGGCCGTCAGCGAAATGGTTGGCGAGTCCAACTGGTCGTGGGGCATGTACCCGGGCCTGTCGCACGGTGCGATGAACACCATCTCCGAGCACGGCACGCCAGAGCAGCAAGAGGCTTACCTGACCAAGCTGGTTTCCGGCGAATGGACCGGCACCATGTGCCTGACCGAACCGCATTGCGGCACCGACCTGGGCATGCTGCGCACCAAGGCCGAGCCACAGGCCGATGGTTCGTACAAGGTTTCCGGGACCAAGATCTTCATCTCGGCCGGTGAACACGACATGGCCGATAACATCGTCCACATCGTGCTGGCCCGCCTGCCGGATGCTCCGGCTGGCACCAAAGGCATTTCCCTGTTCATCGTTCCAAAGTTCATGCCCAACGCCGATGGCAGCATCGGTGCGCGCAACGCCGTGACCTGTGGTTCCCTGGAACACAAGATGGGTATCCACGGCAACGCCACCTGCGTGATGAACTTCGACGAGGCCACCGGTTTCCTGATCGGCCCGGCGAACAAAGGCCTGAACTGCATGTTCACCTTCATGAACACCGCCCGTCTGGGGACTGCCCTGCAAGGCCTGGCCCACGCCGAAATCGGCTTCCAGGGCGGCCTGAAATACGCTCGCGATCGCCTGCAAATGCGCTCCCTGACCGGGCCGAAAGCCCCGGAAAAAGCCGCTGACCCGATCATCGTGCACCCAGATGTCCGTCGCATGCTGTTGACCATGAAGGCGTTCGCCGAAGGCAACCGTGCAATGGTCTACTTCACCGCCAAGCAGGTCGACATCGTCAAGTACGGCGTCGATGAAGAAGAGAAGAAGAAAGCCGACGCACTGCTGGCCTTCATGACCCCAATCGCCAAAGCCTTCATGACCGAAGTCGGTTTTGAATCGGCTAACCACGGTGTGCAGATCTATGGTGGCCACGGCTTCATCGCCGAGTGGGGCATGGAGCAGAACGTTCGCGACAGCCGTATTTCCATGCTGTACGAAGGCACCACCGGCATCCAGGCACTCGACCTGCTGGGCCGTAAAGTGCTGATGACTCAGGGCGAGGCTCTGAAAGGCTTCACCAAGATCGTGCACAAGTTCTGCCAGACCAACGAAGGCAACGAAGCGGTCCAGGAGTTCGTGGCACCGCTGGCAGCGCTGAACAAAGAGTGGGGCGAATTGACCATGAAGGTCGGCATGGCTGCGATGAAAGACCGCGAAGAAGTGGGCGCGGCTTCGGTGGATTACCTGATGTACTCCGGTTACGCCTGCCTGGCTTACTTCTGGGCTGACATGGCGCGCCTGGCAGCGGAAAAACTAGCGGCCGGCACGACCGAAGAGGCGTTCTACACCGCCAAGTTGCAGACGGCGCGTTTCTACTTCCAGCGCATCCTGCCGCGTACCCGTACCCACGTTGCGACCATGCTGTCGGGTGCCAACAACCTGATGGACATGAAAGAAGAAGACTTCGCACTGGGCTACTAAGCCTCGGGCAGGTCCTTCAATAAACCGCTGCACCTTCGGGTGCGGCGGTTTTTTTTTGCCCGAAATAAAGCGATACAACCCTCCCGGCTGAAACACTCAACCGTGCGCTGAGGCAGCCGTTAAAGAACGGTAGGCAGCACATTTCATGCACTGTCGTGCCAGCATGAAGGCATAATGCCATCAGTCAATTTGCCGGGCCGGAGCTTTACCCTTGTCGCGTTCCTCTGCTGTACGTCTAAGTCACTTCCTGCCTTCGTTGCTGTTGCTGCTGGCAGGCCTCGCGGTGGCTTACGTCAGGGAGCTCAACGTGTTTTTCACCTCGTTGTTCAACGTCCTGCCGACCCTGGTGCTGCTGCTCGGCGGTGCGTACTGCGCGGTTTACCGACGCCAGCGTGAACTGTTCCTGATGGTCACGGTGTACATCGTCTACTTTCTGCTCGACACCCAAACCGACTACTACCGTGACTTTGGCGGGGTACGCGAAGACGCTGCGGTGATCTTCCATCTCTGCTGCCTGCTGTTGCCGGTGTTGTACGGGACATTCGCGGCGTGGCAGGAGCGGACCCACCTGTTTCAGGACCTGGTCGCGCGGTTCGCCGTGCTGCTGGCCGTGGGCAGTGTGGCCCTGGCCCTGGCGCAAAGTTATCCCCAGGCCGTGCAGGCCTGGCTGGCGGAGATCCGTTGGCCGGCGTTGCATGGTGCCTGGATGAGCTTGATCCAGCTGGCATACCCGCTGTTCCTCGCGGCCTTTGGGTTACTGGCCTATCAGTACTGGCGCCACCCCCGGCCTCTGCACGCGGCCCAACTGGTGGGCCTGCTCGGCTTGTTCTGGATGCTGCCCAGGACCTTCATCCTGCCGTTTACCCTGAACATCATGTGCAGCCAGGTGATGTTGATGATCGCCGCCGCGGTGGCACACGAGGCCTACCAGATGGCGTTTCGCGATGAATTGACCGGCTTGCCCGGGCGTCGTGCGCTGAACGAGCGCTTGCAACGGCTGGGACGCAATTACGTGCTGGCCATGAGCGACGTCGATCACTTCAAGAAATTCAACGACACCCACGGCCATGACGTCGGCGACCAGGTGCTGCGCCTGGTCGCCAGCAAACTGTCGAAGATCGGTGGCGGTGGCCGCGCCTACCGCTATGGCGGCGAAGAGTTTGCCCTGGTGTTCGCGGCCAGGAGCCTTGAAGAGTGTTTGCCGCACCTGGAGGAGATCCGCGAAGCGATTGCCAGCTACAACATTCAGTTGCGCAACCAGGACAGTCGGCCCCTGGATGATCAGCAAGGTCGGCAGCGCCGCTCCGGGGCCAGTGCTTGCAGTGTGGCGGTCACGGTGAGCATCGGGGTCGCCGAGCGCCTGGAGCAGCGCACGCCGGAAGAGGTGCTGAAAAGTGCCGACCAGGCGCTCTACAGTGCCAAGGGGGCGGGGCGAAATTGTGTGATGGCGTTTGGGCAGAGCCGCCGTGGTGCGGTGCGCATGGACGGTGCAATGGATTGAGTGATGATGGCGCATTCAGCGCCTGCACTGTGATTGTCCGGGGTGGCGCGCGGCAGTAGGTTGCAAGGATCTGCTGACGGAGCAATGACCATGCCTGAGTACAAAGCCCCCCTGCGCGACATGCGCTTTCTGATCGACCACGTGTTTGACTTCCATGCCAACTACGCCGCGCTCGGGGCCACCGATGCCAGCCCGGACATGGTCAATGCAATCCTCGAAGAGGGCGCCCGCTTCTGCGAAAACGTCCTGGCCCCGCTGAACCGCCCCGGTGACGAAGAGGGCTGTCATTTCGACAAGGGCGTGGTCACCACGCCCAAAGGCTTCAAGCAAGCGTTCGCCCAATATGTCGAAGGCGGCTGGCATGGGCTGGCGGCGGACCCGGCGTATGGCGGGCAAGGGTTGCCGAGCTCCCTGGGGCTGGTGATCAGCGAGATGGTCGGTTCCAGCAACACCTCCTGGGGTATGTACCCGGGCCTGACCCACGGTGCGATGTCGGCGATTCACGCCCACGGTACCGAGCAGCAGAAAAAGGCCTACCTGAGCAAACTCACGGCCGGCCAGTGGACCGGCACCATGTGCCTGACCGAGGCCCATTGCGGCACTGACCTGGGGATCATCAAGACCCGTGCGGTGCCCCAGGCCGACGGCAGCTACGCGGTCACCGGCAGCAAGATCTTCATCTCCGCCGGCGAGCACGACCTGAGTGACAACATCATTCACCTGGTGCTGGCCAAGCTGCCGGACGCGCCGGCCGGGACCAAAGGCATCTCGTTGTTCATCGTGCCCAAGTTCCTGCCCGACGGCCAAGGCGAGGCGGGCGAGCGCAATGGGGTTACCTGTGGCTCGATTGAGCACAAGATGGGCATCAAGGCCTCGGCCACTTGCGTGCTGAACTTCGACGGCGCCACGGGCTACCTGATCGGTGAGGCGAACAAAGGCCTGAACTGCATGTTCACCATGATGAACCACGCCCGGCTCGGCACCGGGATGCAGGGCTTGTGCCTGGGCGAAGCGAGTTTCCAGGGGGCGATCAAGTACGCCAACGATCGCCTGCAGATGCGCGCGCTGACCGGGCCCAAGGCCCCGGAAAAAGCCGCCGACCCGATTATTGTCCACCCCGATGTGCGGCGCATGCTGCTGACCATGAAAGCGTTCAACGAAGGCAACCGGGCGCTGACCTACTTCACCGCGCAATTGCTCGATGCCGCGCACCTGTCCAGCGACGCCGAGCAACGCCAGGACGCCGAGAATCTGTTGGCGTTCCTGACGCCGATCTGCAAGGCGTTCATGACCGAAACCGGCCTGGAAGTGACCAACCACGGGATGCAGGTGTTGGGTGGTCACGGCTATATCCGCGAGTGGGGTATGGAGCAGTTGGTGCGTGACTGCCGCATTGCGCCCATCTATGAAGGCACCAACGGCATCCAGGCGCTGGACCTGCTGGGGCGCAAGGTGCTGGGCAGCCAGGGCCGGTTGCTGCGCGGTTTCACCAAAATCGTCCACAAGTTCTGCGAGGCCAACGCCCAGCATCCTCAGCTCAAGGCTTATGTAGCGCAGCTCGACGGGCTCAATCAGCAGTGGGGTGAACTGACCACCGAGGTCGGCATGGCAGCGCTGAAGAACCCTGACGAAGTAGGGGCCGCGGCGCTGGATTACCTGATGTACAGCGGTTACATCATCCACGCCTACCTGTGGCTGCGCATGGCGCTGGTGGCGCAGGCACAGCTGGAGGCGGGCAGTGGTGATGCCGACTACTGTGAGGCCAAATTGGCCACTTGCGAGTTCTACTTCAAGCGTCTGCTGCCGCGCACGGCGGCCCATCGAGCGGCGGTGCAGGCGGGCAGTGATTGCCTGATGAAGCTGCCCGCAGGGCTCTTTGCCCTTTGACGGTGGTGGTTTAAGCACATCGCGGGCAAGCCCTGCACCTGCGGGGAGGCGGTGCGGGAATTGCCCGCGATGGTTTTTAGTGACTAAAAATTACAAATAAGTCACGAGTCGACCCTATGTGTCGCAAAAGTTGTTCGGGTACACTCCCGGCACTTGCTGTATCTCGATCCCCACGAATCACCTTTCACGTATTACGAGGTTTGCCATGGCTGACTACAAAGCGCCCCTGCGCGATATGCGCTTCGTCCTCAATGAAGTTTTCGAGGTGGCCAAGCTCTGGGCTGAACTTCCCGCATTGGCCGACACCGTAGATGCCGAGACCGTCGAGGCGATCCTTGAGGAAGCTGGCAAAGTCACCAGCAAAAGCATCGCGCCGCTAAGCCGGGCCGCCGACGAAGAAGGTTGCCACTGGAGTGACGGCGCCGTGACCACCCCGGCAGGTTTTCCACAGGCCTATCGGACCTACGCCGAAGGGGGCTGGGTCGGAGTCGGTGGAGATCCGGCGTTCGGCGGCATGGGCATGCCCAAGGCCGTTTCGGCCCAGGTTGAAGAGATGGTCAACTCCGCCAGCCTGTCGTTCGGCCTGTACCCGATGCTCACCGCTGGTGCCTGCCTGTCGATCAATGCCCATGCCAGCGAAGAACTGAAGGCCACGTACCTGCCGAACATGTACGCCGGGGTCTGGGCCGGTTCCATGTGCCTGACCGAACCCCATGCCGGGACTGACCTGGGGATCATCCGCACCAAGGCCGAACCTCAGGCCGATGGTTCCTACAAAGTCAGTGGGACCAAGATCTTCATTACCGGCGGCGAACACGACCTGACCGAGAACATCATCCACCTGGTGCTGGCCAAGTTGCCGGATGCCCCGGCGGGCCCGAAGGGCATTTCGCTGTTCCTGGTGCCGAAGTTCCTGGTCAACGCCGACGGCAGCCTGGGCGCACGCAACCCGGCCAACTGTGGTTCGATCGAACACAAGATGGGCATCCAGGCTTCCTCCACCTGCGTGATGAACTTCGACGAAGCCGTGGGTTACCTGGTCGGCGAGCCGAACAAGGGCCTGGCGGCGATGTTCACCATGATGAACTACGAGCGTCTGGGCGTTGGTATCCAGGGCCTGGCTACCGGTGAGCGCTCTTACCAGAACGCGGTCGAATACGCCCGTGACCGCCTGCAAAGCCGTGCGCCAACCGGCGCGCAGAACAAGGACAAGGTGGCCGACCCGATCATCGTTCACCCTGATGTGCGGCGCATGCTGCTGACCATGAAGGCCTCGAACGAGGGCGGTCGTGCCTTCTCCACCTACGTGGCCATGCAACTGGACACCGCCAAGTTCAGCGAAGACCCAAGCACTCGCAAGCGTGCCGAAGATCTGGTGGCGTTGCTGACCCCGGTCGCCAAGGCGTTCCTCACCGACCTGGGCCTGGAAACCACGATTCATGGCCAGCAAGTGTTCGGCGGGCACGGTTACATCCGCGAATGGGGCCAGGAGCAACTGGTGCGTGACGTGCGCATCACCCAGATCTACGAAGGCACCAACGGCATTCAGGCGCTGGACCTGGTCGGGCGCAAAATCGTCGGCAGTGGCGGGGTGCTCTATAAGCTGTTCGCTGATGAGATTCGTCATTTCACCGCGACCGCCGGTGCCGAGCTGGGTGAGTTCACCCGGCCGTTGAACCGTGCGGTGGAGACGCTGGACGAGCTGACCGCCTGGCTGCTGGACCGGGTGCAAGGTAATCCGAATGAAATCGGCGCCGCTTCGGTCGAGTACCTGCAGGTGTTTGGCTATGTGTCCTACGCCTACATGTGGGCCCTGATGGCCAAGGCTGCCATCGGCAAGGAAACACAGGATGAGTTCTACGCCAGCAAACTGGGCACTGCACGCTTCTACTTCGCCCGTTTGCTGCCGCGGATTCACTCGCTCAGTGCTTCGGTCAAAGCCGGCAGTGAGTCGCTGTTCCTGCTGGATGCCGCGCAGTTCTGAGGAATGTAACGTCATGTAAGCATTTGCTTACATGACGTGCTGCTGTTCTCCCCTGTTCGCAGATTGGATCCACAGCTAATCTACTCATATGGACGTCGCGCAGGAAGCGCAAAGCAACAACACGGACACGTAGGATTCTGCCAGGACGGCGGAGTGAAATGGATGTCAGGGAAACAGTCTGCAAAGCCCCGCTTCGGCGGGGTTTTCTTTTGCCTGCGATTTATGTTTTGCCCATCAACCCTGGACATCCAGGACAGTCGGGCTCGCCAAACGCCCGTCCGGGCCATTGATCACATCCTCCAGCAGGTTGCGCAACAACGCCAGGGTGGCCTGTTGACGCTGCACGTCCCGACAGACCAAACCCACCTTCAGCGGCACCCGCGGCTCACTCAACGGTTTCCACAGCAACGCCTTGTTGCCATGCTCGCGCTGTGAGCGTCCGGGCAGCACGGTTGCCAGGCGGGTGTGGGGCAAACTGTCGAGGATCCCCGCCATGTTATTCAGTTCGGCCTGCACTTGTGGGCGGCGGCCGAGGCTGGCCAGTTGTCCCTGCCAGATCTGGCGGATCTGAAACTCCTCGCCCAGCAGCAACATCGGCAACTCTGCGGCTTGGCTCATGGAGACTTTCTTGAATTCGCGCAGCGGGTGGTCGACGGGGATGACCAGAGTCAGTTCGTCTTCGTACAGCAGCACGCCATGCAGACCCGGCTGGCGTGGTGGCAGATAGCTGATGCCGATGTCCAGCGAGCCGTTGAGCAGGCGGCGCTCGATTTCCAGTCCGGTGAGCTCGTAGATCTGCACCACCAAATGGGGCTGGGCCGTGCGTACCCGTTCGAGCATTTTTGGCACCAGGCTGGTGTGCACGGTTTGCAGGACTCCGATGGCCAGGGTGCGCGAAGCCTGGCCCTTGAAGTTACCCAAGGCTTCGCGCGCCCGTTGCATGCCGTCGAGCAAGGGCAGGGCGTGGTTGTACAGGGTATGCGCGGCCAGTGTCGGCAGCAGTCGTTTGCTGCTGCGCTCGAACAGGCTCACATCGAGGTTCTGTTCCAGGTGCCGGATCTGTTGCGAGAGCGCCGGCTGGGAGATCGACAGACGTTCGGCGGCCCGGCCGACATGGCCTTCCTCGTACACCGCGACGAAATAACGCAGTTGCTTAAAATCCATAAGTATTTCTTATCGAAAAAGCTGGGAAATCGAAATGGCTCAGCGCCCCACAGAAGCCTAGTCTAACCGCATTCACAAGGCTTATAGGGCCAGAGAGCGCGATGAATACCGTTTACGTTGATGGTGTTTACATAGGCAAGGCAAAAAACCTGGGGCAGGGTTTGATCAGCGATACCGACAAAGAGCGGATTGCCAATCGACTCTGGTTGTGGCCACAGGGCCTGGGCAGTGACGAGCACGGCGATCCGCGCTTTCACAGCGGTCCCGAGCGGGCCCTGCATCACTACCCGGCCGAGCACTACGCGTACTGGCGCAAACGTTATCCACAGATCGATTGGCAGGCGCCGGCCTTCGGCGAGAACCTCTCAACCCACGGCCTGGGTGAAGAGCAGGTGTGCCTGGGCGATCTGTTTCGCTGGGGTGGCGCGCTGTTGCAGGTCAGCCAGCCGCGTTCGCCGTGCTATCGCCTGAGCCATCGCTGGGGTGTGCCGATCCTACCCCAGCTCGCCCAGGATACCGGGCGCTGCGGCTGGTTCTACCGCGTGCTCAAGCCCGGGTTTGTCAGCGCCGAGCAACCGTTCGAGCTGATCCAGCGCAGTTACCCCGGCCTGACGGTGGCCTGGGCGTTGCGCAGTTTTTATCGCGAACCGCTGGAACATAGCGGTTTGAAAAAGCTGATTGATTGCCCGGCGCTGTCTTCGCGCTGGCGCGATATTGCCATCAAGCGCCTGCGCAGCGGGCGGGTCGAGGATTGGACGGCGCGTCTGCTGGGCTTGCCGCTGGAGGGCTTGCGCGCATGAACCTGTTCAACCTGCGTCGCCCGCAGCCGAGCCTGGATGACCTGGCGGCTGATCATGTGTTACCTGCAAGGAGCGACAACCTGTCCCGTGAGTGTCTGATGCCGAGTGTTGAACGAGCCCCGCAGATTTTCGTCCGTGGCCAGGGTTCCTGGCTGTGGGACAGCGCCGACCGCGCTTACCTGGACTTTACCCAGGGCGCCGGAGCCAACAGCCTCGGCCATAGCCCCACGGCACTGGTCAAGGCGATGACTGCCCAGGCGCAGGCGCTGATCAACCCTGGCTCGGGGTTGCTCAATCGCGGCCAACTGAACCTGGCCGAGCGGTTGTGCCACAGCACGGGCAGCGACCAGGTTTACCTGCTCAATACCGGCAGTGAGGCGTGCGAAGCCGCGATCAAGCTGGCGCGCAAATGGGGCCAGCTGCATCGTGGCGGTGCTTCACGAATCATTACCGCCAGCGGTAGCTGCCATGGTCATGGCTTTGCGGCTCTGTCTGCCTCGGACTATCAGGACAATCGCTTCGAGCCCCGGCTCCCGGGCTTCGATCGTGTCCCGTTCAACGACCTGCCGGCCCTGCACGCGGCAGTGGACGCGCAGACCGTGGCCATCATGCTGGAGCCGGTCCAGGCTGCGGCGGGTGTACTGCCTGCGACCGAGCATTACCTCAAGGGCGTCGAGCGCTTGTGCCGTGAGCTGGGGATTCTGCTGATCCTCGACGAGGTACAAACCGGCATGGGCCGTTGCGGTCGGCTGCTGGCCGAACAGCTGTATGGCGTGCGCGCCGACATTGTCGTCATGGGCAAGGGCCTCGGTGGCGGAGTGCCGGTAGCGGCCTTGCTGGCCCGGGGCAGCGCCTGCTGTTTCGAGCCGGGCGAGCTGGACGGCACCCATCACGGCAATGCCTTGATGGCATCGGCCGGCCTGGCAGTGCTCGATAGCGTGCTCGATCACGGCTTTCTCGAGCATGTGCGCGACAGCGCTCAACACCTGCACGAAGGCCTGGCGCGCCTGGCCAATCGCTACGGACACGGCGAGTTGTGCGGTCACGGCTTGCTCTGGGGGCTCAGGCTCAATGATGACTCGGCCGACGCCGTGGTCAAGGCCGCGATGTACGAAGGCCTGCTGATCAGCGCCCCACAAGCCGATTGCCTGCGTTTCACCCCGGCGCTGACCGTCAGCCAGGCCAATATCGACGAAATGCTCCTGCGCCTGGCGCGCGCCTTTGCCCGGGTGCGCACCGCCCAATTGCAATGCCGCAAAGGCATCGCGGTCTGACGTGATCGCACCACCTGAATTCCCGAACCGTCTCGCGGTATAACGCATCGCCCCATGCCTGATCCTTTTGGCATGGGGCGTTTTTTTGTCTCGGCGATTTTCAAGAGTCTATTCAGCGCTTGAGCGGTCACCGCAACCATGGCTTTTTATGAGGTCGGCAAGGATTGCCGATACCGTTGCGCAGAAATGCCGACGGTCGGATTGGTTATCCATACCACTAGGTGGTATTTTTCAGGAAAGGGATGTCCATGAGCATCAGGTTGTTCAAGACCAAGCGTTTCGCCGTCCAGGCCGCAAAAACCTGGATTGGCGACGACGAGTTGAGGTCGGCATTCGCCGAGTTGCTAAAAGGGCAGGCTGACAGCCTGGGAGGCGGCGTTTGGAAAAAACGCCTGAACGAAAACCGCCACCGCTCGATCATCCTGGCCAAGGGCGGCCGTTACTGGATATATCAATTTCTGTTTGCCAAAAAAGATCAAAGCAATATCAGTCAGACGGAGCTGGCTGCTTTTCGAGAACTGGCTAAAGCCTATGCCCAGCTTGATGAGACACAGGTCCAGCAGTTGCTGGAGATGAAGGAGTTTGTGGAGATACATCATGAGCAATAAATTCAAAAGTGAAGCCCTCGAGTCGGCTCACGATTCGGCTGCTGCCTTGCTGTCGATCGGGGCCATCAGCAAGACCACCATGCGCCAATTTGACGAGTCGTGCCTGGCCCACGTGCCCCAGGCGATTGCGGCGCAGGAGATCAAGCAACTGCGCGAGCGCAACAACGTCAGCCAGCCGGTGTTCGCCCGTTACTTGAACACCAGCGCCTCCACGGTCAAGCAGTGGGAAGCCGGCGACAAACAGCCGAGTGGCATGGCCCTCAAACTGCTCAGCATCGTGCAAAAACATGGGTTGGAGATTCTGGCCTGACCATGCCGCAATAGTGGCACCTGGCCGGAAGGTTACGGAACCCTGGCCAACGCCGCGGGTCGATTAGGTGTGTGGCTGATGACAGCCCACCTTACTCAGGAGCTGCCCTATGGATTTCATTCGCATCATCATCGCCATTCTGTTGCCGCCACTGGGCGTATTCCTGCAAGTGGGGTTCGGCGGCGCGTTCTGGCTGAACATTCTGCTGACCTTGTGTGGCTATATTCCGGGCATCGTTCACGCGGTGTACATCATCGCCAAGCGCTGAGCCTGTGGATCGCAGCGTTGAGCCACGCTGCGATCAGCCCTTCGGTGGTTTCATCACCTCGCGATAAAACAACCATTCCTGCTCCAGCGCGTGGGCCTGATTGCTGGCCTTGCGAAAGCCGTGGCGTTCGTCCGGGTAGTAATGGGCCTGCGCCGCGATGCCGTTGTCTTGCAGGGCCTTGAGCATGTCGCGGGTCTGTTGCGGGACAACGACGGCGTCGAGTTCGCCTTGAAAAAAGATCACCGGCACCTGGATGTTCTGTGCGTGTTGCAGCGGGGTGCGGGCGGCGTAGCGCTCGGCGTCGGCGAGGGGATCGCCGATCAGCCAATCCAGATAGTCGCCCTCGAACTTATGGGTCGCACGGCCCAGGGCGACAGGGTCGCTGACCCCATACAGGCTGGCGCCCGCGCGGAACACCTGATGAAACGCCAGGGCACACAGGGTGGTGTAGCCGCCGGCGCTGCCACCGCGAATGAACGCGTGCTCGCCATCGATCAAGCCTTGTGCGGCGAGGTACGTCACCACCGCGCAGGCATCCTCGACATCCACCTCGCCCCAGCGCAGATGCAGGGCCTGCCGGTACGCCCGGCCGTAGCCGCTGCTGCCGCGGTAGTTGAGGTCGGCCACGGCAAAGCCGCGCTGGGCCCAATACTGGATGCGTGGATCGAGCATCGGATAGCAGGCTGATGTGGGCCCGCCATGGATGAACACCAGCAACGGTGGTTTTTCCACATTGCCCATGGCCGGGTAAAAGAACCCATGGGCCTCGCCGTTGCCGCTGGGGTAACGCAAGGTCTGGGGTTGGCTGATCTGCTCGGCGGGTAACAGCGCGACGCCGCCGGCCAGGACCTGCACCTGGTGGTTATGGCGGTCGATGGCGATCACGGCGGAGGGGCTGACCGGTGAGGCGGCAATGCAGTAGATGGACTGCTGATCCAGGGCCAGGTTGCGAAAGCGGCTGTAGTCGCCGGTGTAGTCCTCGACCTGCTGGCCTGAGCACAGGCCCAGGCGGCCAAACCCGGCCACTGTCCAACTGGCCAGGTAGTATTGGTCGTCCAGCGGCAACCAGGTGCAACCTCCCAATTGCCAGGGCGCCGGACCGTGGTCGGCTGCGGCACTGGGCAGCGGTTGCCAGCCTGATTCGCTGTCGACCCACGGCTGCCAGAATCCATTGCGGTCACTCAGGCAATACAAGCGCCCGCTCTCATCGAAGCGCGGTTGTTGCAGCGACTCTTCGACATCGTCGCCGGCCACGCAACGGGGTGGGGCCAGGCTGCCGTCGGGATTGAATTCGGCGAGCATCAGGCGCGTGGCGGTCCAGGGTTGATGGGGGCGACTCCACTCGATCCACGCCAGTTGTCGGGCGTCGGGGCTCAAGGTCGGCGCGGCGTAAAAGTCTGCGCCTTCAACCAGCAGTTGGCGCTGACCCTCGGCAGTGATGGCCACGAGGCGATGCTGGTTGGCCTGTTCTTCGACGGCCAACACCTGGCCGTTGGCCCACTGCAGGTCACCGTATCGGCACTCGCCGGAGGTCAATGCCCGGGGTGTTGCGCCAGTCAGGGCCTGGCGGTAAAGCTGCTGGTCGGCCTCGTTGACGAAGAACAGTGCGTCATCGCCCAGGCAAAACGCACCGCCGCCGTATTCGTAGACCCGGCTGCGCACGCTGAAGCCGGACGGAGTCAGGCAATGAGCGCGCTGCTCGCGCCAGTGCCAGATCCGGCAGGCGCCATCCTGGGGGCGATATTCATTCCAGAACAGGCCCTGGGCGCCCACCTGCAGGTCCGCGAAGTCGACCCCCGCGGACACGGCGTTGAGGGCGCTCAAGGCTTCAGCCTTTAACGATGAGGCGTGAGTTTCGTTCATTGCGAAAGGCCAACTGTTCGATGGTCTGGGTGGCGTGCTCGGCTTCTTCGCGCGCCTTGATGATCATGCCGTGATGCTCGGATTTACTGCACACCGGGTCAGCGTTGCTGGCGTCGCCGGTGAGCATGAAGGCCTGGCAGCGGCAGCCGCCGAAGTCCTTTTCTTTCTCGTCACACGAGCGGCACGGCTCGGGCATCCAGTCGTAACCGCGAAAGCGGTTGAAGCCGAATGAGTCGTACCAGATGTGCTGCATGCTGTGCTCGCGCACGTTGGGAAACTGTACCGGCATCTGTCGGGCACCGTGACAAGGCAGTGCGGTGCCGTCCGGGGTGACGGTCAGGAAAATGCTGCCCCAGCCATTCATGCAGGCTTTCGGGCGTTCTTCGTAATAGTCCGGAGTGACGAAGATCAGCTTGCACGGATGCCCCTGGGCCTCCAGTTTGGCGCGATATTCGTTGGTGATACGCTCGGCACGCACCAGTTGCTCCTGGGTCGGCAGCAGGCCGACCCGATTGAGCTGGGCCCAGCCGTAGAACTGACAGGTGGCGAGTTCGACGAAGTCGGCTTCCAGGGCGATGCACAGCTCGATGATGCGGTCGATCTTGTCGATGTTGTGCCGATGGGTGACGAAGTTCAGCACCATCGGGTAGCCATGGGCTTTCACCGCCCGGGCCATCTCCAGCTTCTGTGCGAAGGCTTTTTTCGAGCCAGCCAACAGGTTGTTCACCTGCTCGTCGCTGGCCTGGAAGCTGATCTGGATATGGTCCAGGCCGGCCTTTTTGAAGTCGCTGATTTTCTGCTCGGTGAGGCCAATGCCCGAGGTGATCAGGTTGGTGTAGAACCCCAGCTTGCGCGCCTCGCCGATCAACTCGGCGAGGTCCTGGCGCACCAGCGGTTCGCCGCCCGAGAAGCCCAGTTGCGCGGCACCCATTTCCCGGGCCTCGCGGAACACTTTCAGCCACTGTTCGGTGCTCAGCTCCTGGCCTTGTGCGGCGAAGTCCAGCGGGTTCGAACAGTAGGGGCACTGCAGCGGGCAACGGTAGGTCAGCTCGGCGAGCAGCCACAGCGGCAGGCCGACGTCAGGCTTGGCCGGCAGGGCCGCAGGATCAGCCGAGTTCGATCCAGTGCTGTGCACGGGCGACCTCCATGAATTGCTCGATGTCATCGCCCAGCTCGGGGACGCCGGGGAATCGGCTGTCGAGTTCGGCAATGATTGCGGCGACGTCACGCTTGCCATCGATCAAGCCGCCAATCAGCGCGGCGCTTTCGTTGAGCTTGATCATGCCTTCGGGGTACAGCAGCACATGGCCTTTTTGCGCCGGCTCGTACTGGAAGCGGTAACCGGGACGCCAGGTGGGGGTCTTGCTGCGGTCGAAACTCATAAGGCGATTCCTCGGTGCCAGACCCGTTGCCCGGTCACGCTGTGGTAAGGCGGGCGGTGCAGTTCATAGGCCATGCTCATGGCATCGAGCATGCTCCAAAGTATGTCCAGTTTGAACTGGAGAATTTCCAGCATGCGTTGCTGGCCTGCATAGGTGGTGTAGTGCTGCAGGGTGATCGCCAGCCCGTGCTCGACGTCACGCCGGGACTGGCCCAGGCGCGTGCGGAAGTATTGGTAGCCGGCCGGGTCGATCCAGGGGTAGTGCTGTGGCCAACTGTCCAGGCGCGACTGGTGGATCTGCGGGGCGAAGAGTTCGGTCAGGGAACTGCTGGCGGCCTCCTGCCAACTGGCGCGGCGGGCGAAGTTGACGTAGGCGTCGACGGCAAACCGCACGCCCGGCAGCACCAGTTCCTGGGAGCGCAGTTGCTCGGGGTCCAGGCCCACGGCCTGGCCGAGACGCAACCAGGCTTCGATGCCGCCGTCTTCACCGGGCGCACCGTCGTGGTCGAGCAGGCGTTGAATCCATTCGCGGCGGATCTCGCGGTCCGGGCAATTGGCCAGGATCGCCGCGTCCTTCAGGGGAATGTTGACCTGATAGTAGAAGCGGTTGGCGACCCAGCCCTGGATCTGTTCGCGGCTGGCCCGGCCTTCGTACATCGCCACGTGGTAGGGGTGATGGATGTGATAGAAGGCGCCCTTGGCCCGCAGCGCGGCTTCGAACTCGGCGGGGGACAGCGGTGTGTCGGTCATTGCGGTTCTCCGGGGGATTCCTACAGCTCGATGCTCATGCCGTCGTAGGCCACTTCAACATTGCGCCGCACCAGCTCGGCACGCTCGGCCGAGTCTTCATCGAGGATCGGATTGGTGTTGTTGATGTGGATCAGCACCTTGCGTTGCTTGGGCAATTGCTCCAGCACTTCAAGCATGCCGCCCGGGCCATTCTGGGCCAGGTGGCCCATTTCCCGGCCGGTGCGGGTGCCGACGCCACGGCGCTGCATTTCATCGTCGTCCCACAGGGTGCCGTCCACCAGCAGGCAGTCGCTGTCGGCCATGATCTCCAGCAGCGGCGCATCGACCTTGCCCAGCCCCGGGGCGTAGAACAGTTTGCCGCCGGTGCGCAGGTCTTCGACGATCAGGCCGATGTTGTCGCCTGGGTGCGGGTCGAAGCGATGGGGCGAGTAGGGCGGTGCGGCGCTGCGCAGCGGCAAGGGACTGAAGCGCAGGTTGGGGCAGGCCGGGATGCTGAAGCTCTGGTCGAGCTCGATGCGGTTCCAGTTCAGGCCGCCATTCCAGTGGCTGAGCATGGTGAACAGCGGGAAGCCGCTGCTCAGGTCTTCGTGGACCATGTCGGTGCACCAGACCTGATGCGGGCAGCCTTCACGCAGGCTCAACAGGCCGGTGGTGTGGTCGATCTGACTGTCCATCAGGATGATTGCCTGCACGCCCGTATCGCGCAGGGCGCGACCAGGTTGCATCGGCGCAAAACCCTGGAGTTGCGCACGGATGTCCGGCGATGCGTTGCACAGCACCCAGTTCACGCCGTCATCGGAGATCGCGATCGACGATTGGGTCCGCGCGTGGGCCCGCAGACTGCCATCACGCAACCCTGCGCAGTTCACGCAGTTGCAGTTCCACTGCGGAAATCCACCGCCGGCAGCGGAACCTAGAATCTGGACAAACATGGCTGCTCCATCACATCAACGCTAAAAATGAAAACGCCCCGGGTTGGCCGAGGCGTTGTACCGCGTGTTCCGCCCGTAGGCAAAATCAACGGCTGGCGAAGTACATGGTGACTTCAAAGCCGATACGCAGGTCGGTGTAGGCAGGTTTGGACCAGGTCATAAAGATGCTCCTTCAAATGGATGGGATGAGTGAACCCTATACATATAGTTCATCTCCAGCCGGAGATGTTCAGATGCTTAGGTGGCTATCTTACTGAAACGTTTCCGCTAATTGGAGACTTCTCTCGAAGAAAACCCATTACAGCCCCGGTAATGATCCCTCGGTCATTTGCCACGCGCCCGGTGGACAGGCATCGCTGGACACGCATCGCCATCCGCCTGCGGCCTGTTCCAGGTGTTGGGCGGCGTGCAGCAGGGCGGGACGCTGCAGATCCAATACAGCCTGTTGCAATTGCGCCAAGTGATCCGACGGGTGGTTGGCCAGCTTGCCCTGCCAGAGCAACTCGAAGGCCTGGGGCAAAGGCAGGGTCCGGCTGTCGAGTTGTCCGGCCAGCGTCTGCACCTGCTCGGCCAGCGCGGCATCATCAAGGCTGGCGAGTAGCGCTGGCAGTTGCTGGATAAAGGCTTCGATGTGAGCGAGCAGTTGTGCTGCCGGGGTACCCGGCGACTGTACGCCGAACAGCAGGCCGGTTTGCCCGTGGATCTGCCGCACCCCGCTGAACACCGCATAGCCCAACTGCAGTTCGACCCGCAGGCGCTGGTAATAAGGCGTCTGGCTGAGCTGGGCCAGCAGGCGCCATGCCGCTTCGTCAGCCACTTCCCGCGAAGGCGCGGGGCAGAACAACAAGAGCGCATGCTCGCCACCCGGGCAGGGCACTCTGTTCCAGAGCCGTTGACCGGCGATGGCGACAGGCGGCGTCGGCTCGCTGTCAGCGATGCCCGGAGCCCGGCTCAGGGCCCGGGTAATGCTGGTGTGTGCGCTGACGGGCAGGCCGGCAGCCAGACCGTCCCAATGCGCGTTGGCCCAGATCGCGGGCAGGTCCTCAGGGCTGGCAGTGTCTGCTATCGCGCCTGGCGTCTGGCCCAGGCACACCTCAGGCAGGGCCTTGAGCAATTGCCGGATGGCGAGCAACGCGGGCGGCGATTGTGTGGCGTGCCAATGTTCGGCGGCGGGTTGGGTCAGGCACAACAGGGCCTGCTGGAGAATCGCCGGCATCGGCTCATGCCGCCCCAGCAACTTCAACAGCCATTGGTTGCCGGTTTCAGTGAACGACAGTTCGACGCCCGCCTGCCCGGCGTCGTCGATCAGGCCTTGCAGGCTGCGGGCAAGCATCGGCTGCAGGTTGGCCGGCGGCGTTGCGGCCAGGCGCCAGCGCAGGCACAAGGCCCCTTCACCGCCGGTGTCTGGCAGCGCCAGGCTGAACTGCAGGGCCGAACGCTCGCGACGACCGCGGGTGCGGTCCTGGGCGAAGGTGCGCAAGCCCCGGTGCGCGCTGGTTTGTCCGCGAATCAGGCCGGCGGCGGGCGGCTCTTCGGTGCTGCGCAGGAATCGATTGGGCGGTGGCAGTTGCCAGGTGCCGGCCGGGTTATCCACAGGTGCCGGATTGAGCTGGTGCAGGAGCGTCGCGAGCGCGCCGAGCGCAGATTCCGGCAGCAGCGGTTGCTGGCGTTCGATGTCGAGGCGAGCGAGGTGCAAGGCGTTGCTCGACTGGCGCTGCTGCTGTTGCAGCAGGGCATATTCTTCGCTCAGGGCGGTCGCGGTGTACTGCTGGCCGAAGAAGCTCAGCCAGTCGTTGAGCAGGCCGCGAATGGCTGCAGGCTGCGCGGTAGAGGTGGCGTTGAGCTGGAACTGCACATGCAGCAGCGCTTGCCCGGCAAAGTGGTACGGCGCCGTCGCCTTGAGGCTGTCGACCCACTGGCGCTGGCGCAACTCGGCGAGCAGGCCACCGGGCTTGGCGCTGTTGAGCCAGGTGCAGAGGAAGTCCAGGGCTTCGGCGCTGGACTCGGGCAAACCTTCGCAGGCGAACAGCAGGTTGAGTTGGCGTTCGCTGGCCTGTTGATAACTGTTGGCTGCCTCGGACATCAAGGGGCGCGGCGGGCTTTGCGGTTGCCGTGCGCCGACCCGCAACGGGTTGAGCAGCTGCTGCGCCAGGCGCTGCAATTCATCCACAGGCTGCGGGCCCACCAGGCTCAAGGTCATCTGCCCGGTCTGGTAAAACCGCTGATAGTAATCCTTGAGCGCCTGCTGGAAATCAGGGTGTTGCACCGCCAGGCTGTCACGATTACCGGCGTGGAAGCCGCGCAAAGGGTGATCCGCCGCCAGGCCGTCGAACAGGGCCTGGCGCTGCTGGGCGGCGGCATCCTGGGACCAGGCGAGGTACTCGGCTTCCAGCACTTCGCGTTCGCGCAGTTGCTCGTCCGGATGCAGTCGCGGGTGGGCGAGCATGTCGCCCAGGCGCTCAAGTCCCGATGCAAAAGCTTCGGGTGGCAGTTCGAAGAAAAAGTCTGTGCGGCGCTCGCCGGTTTGCGCATTCAACTGGCCGCCCTGACGCTGCACGTAGGCCATCAGCCCATCGTTGGCAGGAAATCGCTCGGTGCCCAGGAACAGCAAGTGCTCAAGAAAATGTGCCAGGCCAGGCCAGGCCAGGGGCGCGTCGTGGCTGCCGGCGGCCACCCGTAACACGGCGGCACAACGTTTCAAACCGGGCGCATGACGCAGCGCAAGGCGCAGGCCGTTGGCCAGGGTTTCGTGGTGGACAGGGGGGTGGATCGGCGCAGGCATGAGCACTTCCGCTACTGGGTAAGTGCTCATGCTAGCGAAAACCTTGGGTCAGCGCTTGTTCAGCGCGTCGTAGAGTGCTGGCCGACGATCGAGGAAGTAGCGATTGGCGGCACGCGAGTCGAGCATCAATTGGCGATCCAGGGTGCCGACGATCAGCGCTTCATCGAGGCCGGCCTGGGCGATACGGCTGCCATCCGGTGCGGCGATGCTGCTTTGCCCGCAGTAGTGGATCTGCTCTTCACTGCCGCAGTAGTTGGCGTAGGCCACGTAGCACTGGTTCTCGTAGGCGCGAGCGCGCACGGTGACGTCGGCGATGAAGTCGAAGGGGATCATGTTGGCTGTCGGCACCAGGATCAGCTCGGCCCCGGCCAAGGCCAGGCGCCGGGCGTTTTCCGGGAACTCCAGGTCGTAGCAGATCAGAAAACCGAGCTTCCAGCCGTTGAGTTCGACCAGGGGAAAGTCGTCCTCGCCGGCGCTGAACATCGAGTGGTCGAGGTCGCCGAACAGGTGGGTCTTGCGGTAGTTGCACAGGCGCTCGCCCTGCGCGTCGATCAACTGCACGGCGTTGTAGATCTGCCCGTCCTCGGCACGCTCGGGGTAGCCATACAGGATGGCGAGCCCCGAGGTCTTGGCGATCTGGGCGATTTGCTGCGCGGCCTCACCGTTGCACACCTGGGCCAGGACGTTCACCGCGTCGACGCCGATGTTGTAGCCGGTCAGGAACATCTCCGGAACCACCAGCAGGTCGGCATCCTTGGCTTCTGTCGCGAGCTGCTGCAGGCGTTGCAGATTGGCGGCAACGTCGAGCGGCAGCGGTGGGCATTGGTAAAGGGCTACGCGCATTTCGGATTCCTCTTACTCGGGCAAGGCGATTGGCCCGATTTCATTGAACACATCACCCGGGCCTGGGTTCTCGGCATGGGTGCTGCCGCCGAAGTGATTCATGATGCCCCAGACCGCATTGAGCGAGGTCTGCACCGCGCCTTCGACCCAGGCGGGTGTCCAGGATACGTCATCGCCGGCGATAAAAATCCCGCGTTGCTCGGCCGGCATTTCCTGCTGCATGAAGTGCGCATACATCCGCTGGTTGTAGCGGTAGTGGCCGGGCAGGGCGCCTTTGAACGCGCCAAGGAAGTGCGGATCGGCTTCCCAGGACACGGTAATCGGATCGCCGATGATGCGTGCGGCGATGTCGACTTTCGGGTAGATCTTCTTCAGCGCATCGAGGGCCAGCTTCACCCGTTTTTCGATCGGCTGCGGGAGCATTTTCAGAGCGTCGCTCATCCAGGAGTACGACAGGCAAATCACCCCCGGCTTGTCGTCGCCGTTGTCGAAGAGGTAGGTGCCACGGGTCAGGCGATCGGTGAGGGTCATGCTCATCAGGTCGCGGCCGGTTTCCGGGTCTTTGTCTTTCCAGAACGGCCGGTCGACCATGACGAAGGTCTTCGACGACTGCATGTAGCGGGTGCGGTCCAGGGCCATCCACATCTTTTGCGAGAACAGCGATTCTTCGCACTCGATCTGGGTGGTCAGCAACCAGCTTTGGCAGGTGGTCAGCACGGCCGCGTATTCGCGGGTATCACCCCAGTTGTCCGTGACGCTGAAGCGCCCATCGGCGGCGCGGGCGATGCGCTTGACCCCGGTGCGTGGTGCGCCGTTGTGCAGCGAGCTGAGGCTGGTGCCTGCTGGCCAGTGCGCACAACGTTCCGGCACATGGCGCCAGATACCCAGCGGTACCTGTTCCACGCCGCCGACCACCAGGTGCTGGTGATCGTCGCAGTTGGTCATCACCACGCGGAAGATTTCCAGCATCGAGTTGGGGAAATCCGAGTCCCAGCCGCCGGTGCCGAAACCGACCTGGCCAAACACTTCGCGGTGGTGGAACGACAGCTTGGCGAAGGCTTTGGAGGTGGCGACAAAATCGTAGAAAGTGCGGTCATCCCACAGCGGCACCAGGGTGTTCCACAGCTCCTTGAGGCGTGGCACGTCGCGGTCGCGGATCGCTTGCTGGATCTCGCCAAAGCGCGAACCGTCCTCCAGGGCATCGGCCCAGGCATCGGCGACCTCCTGGAACAGCGCGGGCAGGTCGGCGAGTTTCTGCGCGTAGTGGGTCTGGCCTTCCAGGTCGATGACCGTGCTACCGGAGGCAGGGGTCAGCGGGTTGGGGAAGGGCTTGGTCTCAAGCCCCAGCTTGTCGACATAGTGATAGAAGGCGGTGGACGACACCGGGAAGCGCATGCCGCCCAGCTCGGCAATGATCCCCTCGGCACCTTCGAAGGCTTGGGAGCGCAGGCGCCCACCCATTTTCGAGGCTTCGTAGACGACCGGTTTCAAGCCCAGCTTCATCAACTCATACGCCGCCACCAACCCGGCAATGCCGGCACCGACAATCGCCACTTCCGCGCCGTGGTTGTGCGTCGGGATGCTGCCCAGGCCGGCCGGGTGTTCGATCCAGTCGTCAAAGGCGAAAGGGAAGTCGGGACCGAAAATGGTGACTGGTTTTTTACCGTCTGCAGGATGGCGATTGTTGTTGTTCATGGCTGACCTTGCTGGCGACTCGCACGAGGTGCTGAGTATAGGAAAAGACTGTCGCCATTCTAGGGAGCGTAGTGCACGTTAATAAGACGCAAACTGTCGTCGTTTTGCAGGGTGATGCTGCGATATGACGAATAATCTGGTCAGACTGGCTGGCCACGGTCGATCTTGCTGCTGAGGATGATCGAGGTGGTGGTTTTCTCGACGCCATCGACGCTGCCGATCTGGTCGAGCAATTGGTCCAGTTGCTCCGGCGATTCGGTGCGCAGCCAGGCGACGTAATCGAACTCACCACTGACCGCACACAGTTGCTGGACCTGGGCCATGCTGCTCAGGCGACGCAGCACTTCCTTGCCGGAGCGCGGCTGCACGGTGATGCCGACATAGGCCTGCAAGCCCCCGTCGACCACCCGCTGGCCCAGGCGTACGCCGTAGCCGGTGATCACCTTGGCTTTTTCCAGGCGCGTCAGCCGCGACGTCACCGTGGTGCGGGCAATGCCCAGTTGCCGGGCGAGCATGGCCACGCTTTCGCGGGCGTTGAGCTGCAAGGCGGCGATCAATTGGCGGTCGATTTCATCGAGCGCCAGGGGGCGGGTGTCAGGCAAAAGGGCTTCTCCAACAGCACAGGTCAGTGGGGGGCATGTTACAGCACGGCGCTGGGGGGATAACTGCGCCCTTCAACGTCTCACTTGAGGAGTGTTCTGAGGGTCGGGAGATCGATTCTCGGAATGAGATCGTCGGGAATCCGCGAGCTGCTGGAGAGGTTATACACGGCGAAGTTTTCCCCCATGACTTTATTCGACATCAACTTCAACGAAGGAAGAATCCGCGTGTGGAAATGCTTGTCGAGGCCACAAGGGGAGAGCACTGAACCTGTGGTTTCATAAAAGCGCCCGGTGGACTGATTCAGATCGACCCCCACCAGGAACACTTTGCTGAAGCCCAGGTGGTGGGCCAACTGCAATGCCAGATAGGCCACCGTGCGGGCATCAAAAAAACCATCGCTGAGGTTCTTGCTGAAGCCGATGCTCTTGGCCCGTTGCCCGATGAGCGCGCGGCTTTGCACCAGGTTCTTGTTGCGCCGGAAGAAGTAGTCAAGCCAGGTTTGTTTCGGGGCACGTTTGAGCGTGAAGAGTTTCCCCGCCGGGCGCACATTCGTGCGGCGCGCATACTCGGCCCACAGGGCCACCCGTTGGCTGATTTTCATCGCGTGGGCAAAAAACTCGGGTTGCTGGAGCGGAAAGCTCATATCGGTGCAAACGTAGAAGTGCGGCCGGATGGCCGTCCTGCTGAACAGCGAGATCGCGCCATTCATGGTGATCATCGGGATGTGAGCGAACTCTTCGATCGGAAAATCCTTGGCCGAACTGCCCGAGGCGATAATAAACACGGCGCCGCTCTCGGTGTGGCGACACTCTTCGAAATCACGCACATGACTCAACCGGGAGTCTACTGCTGGATGTGCCTGAACTACTTCCATGTCCGATGTCCGCTAGGTATGCCATTGACTGTATTGATGTTTTTTTTATTGGCCCTGAAACAGCATCATTCGCGGCTGGTTCAAGCACGGAATGACACCCACAGCTCTCAGGCTCGCCAGGCAGGCAAGGGTTGAATCTAGCAAATGCTACGTGATGTGACCAACCCCTAAACGCGCGAATGGGCAAGCGGTCGCAAATCGGTGGAAAAGGTGTTGTGTGAGGCTGGTAGAAACGCAAAAGCCGCGCAATGCGCGGCTTTGGAGTTGGTGGGCCCACACGGACTTGAACCGTGGACCAAAGGATTATGAGTTGCTGGGCGACGTGCTATGCGTAGAGAAATCGTTCGAAGGTGAACGTAGGTTGGCATAGCTGGAGGGCCCGTCGTTACTGGTGTTGAGCGTAATTTTGAGAAGGTTGCTCAAGCTGGGCACTGTACCCTGGTCGTACTTATTTTGGTGAATGGTTTCCGTCTCCCTGCATTCAAGGGGTGATTGCTTGGAACGGCAGAAATTGACTATGCGCATTTCCCGCTAAGCTAGCTGACTGCGAGACTAGCGCCTAGAAGGCCGACGCCATGGCTCGGCAAGCAATCTGACCGTCGCATGGAGGGTGCGCTCGCGATTGTGATACGCTGCGCGTTGAGCGAAACGCTAGAGACACGTACCCGAGAGTTACTAGGCTAGACGCATATAGTCCTGGTCGATAAAGCTTGGTAGGCCCGAAAACCTTTTCAACCGGCGAGAAGTGAAGTGCAAGGAATCGATTTGTTCTGCGGCGCTGGCGGGATGTCCGTTGGCGCAGAAATGAGTGGTATAGAAGTCAAGTACGCCGTAGAGGCAGACCCGCACGCAGCTCATACTTTTCGCGAAAACCACCTTAACACTACTATTTTTCAAAAAAACATAAAAGAAATCAAATATTTAGAGCACATGCCGCTTAAGCGAACAGCACCGGTTGTGCTTTTTGGCGGACCTCCATGTCAAGGTTTTTCGACCTCTAACCAAAAAAATCGGAACGCCGAAAACCCTAATAACTGGCTCTACCAAGAGTATCTGCGTCTGGTGAGAGAAAGCATGCCGGACTGGATTGTATTTGAAAATGTGAAAGGATTGCTTGAAACGGAAAGCGGGTACTTTCTAGACGAAGTGCTGCGTGGATTCTCTTCGATTGGATACACTACCAGCTACTTTATTCTAAACTCCGCCGATTATGGAGTTCCACAAAAGCGAAACAGATTGTTTATCGTAGGTTCGCTTCACGGGATTTCGTTATCTGCGCCGAGCAAGACATGTGCTGAACATTTAACGGTTCAGGATGCGATAGAAGATTTGCCAGAACTTGTAAATGGTGATAACCGAGACTTAAGCTCCTACTCAGCGGCTGCACGCACAGCATATGCAAAAAGTATTCGTGGCAAAAAAAGAAAGTGTTGGAACAATATAGTTACAAATAATGCTTCCCATATTGTTGAAAGATATAAACACATACCCCAGGGGGGGAATTGGGAAAGTATTCCATTAGATTTGATGGGGAATTATAAAGACGCGTCACGCTGTCATACAGGTATCTATCGCCGTTTGAAGGCTGATGAACCGTCGGCTGTTATAGGTAATTTTAGGAAAAATATGCTTATTCATCCATGGATGGACCGGGGGCTCTCAGTTAGAGAGGCTGCTAGACTTCAATCATTTCCTGATTCCTTCCGATTTTATGGGTCTATAGGTTTTCAGCAGCAACAAGTTGGCAATGCTGTTCCGCCCCTGCTCGCAAAAGCTGTATTTGACAAAATTATGAGTGCCACATAATGAATGCTCTAATAAATCCGCAGGCGTTAGAAGTCATATTGGAAGAGAAGTGTAAAGATTCTTCAAAATTTCCTAAAATGCCTAATAATTATTACGTGCAATATTGTGGCTTTGTAAATCATCTAAGGACACATATATATCCGAATGTCGACGCAGGTCTTAATGCTAATTCGAAAACGTCTGGGTATTACACCGCTCATAACGCGGAGCACTTTGATGAGGTTGTCAGATACGCTGGTGACTTGTTAAGCGCCGAGTCCTGTGATGTCGAAAGGTGGGGGGTTCTCTCCCCGTATGAATTATACGTGCTTTTAATCGCCATTAGGATACATGATGTAGGAAATATCCACGGGCGAGAAGATCATGAGAAAAAATGCTTTCCATTCTTAAGGGAGCATAAAAGTCTTCTAGGAAATGATATTTCTGAACTGAAAATAATTGCGAATATTGCAGAAGCTCACGGCGGGAAAGTTAATGGGAGTCGTGACACTATCGGCGCGCTCAATGCTATAGAATTAGTTGGCAAAATATCAATTCGTCCCCGCTTGCTTGCTGCGATTGTTAGATTTGCCGATGAAATTTGTGAGAATAGTGGTCGCGCAGCAACTTATCTCTTAGAGAATGGAAATCTTCCTAAGCACAGCGAAATTTACCACAAGTACGCTAATGCTATTCGGGGGTCAGTATACGGCCCGGCGGAACGTAGAGTTAATATCAAATTCAAATTGACAACAGAGGATGTTGCTCAGGCCTGGGGCAGTGAGGAAAGATCAAAAGAGCCCGAAACTTCAAAATGTACAGTCTACCTGATCGATGAGATTTTAGACCGCCTAGAAAAAATGGACCGTGAACGTAGATATTGCAATATTTTTTCGCGAGAAACATATGCTGTAGAGTCGATTCGAGCCACGATTGATATTATTGATTCTGAGACACATGACGTGTTGGAGCAGATACCGGTGCCCGAACTTACGGATAAAGGCTATCCTGACGCTGGCAGTACTAATTTGAAGGAACAATTGAGCAGATACTGCGGGGCTGCTTTTGCATCGAAGTACAGCGGTGTCGCAGTAGGAGATAAATCATGAGTGGCGAACGAGTTTCTGAGCTGATGGTTAATCCATTTTCAGTTAAAACGCCGGAGAACTTGAGTCCTGAAGAGTTAGTTGATCTTTTTGTTCCCTATCCAGAGTATGAAAACCTCCAAGTAAGCGGGCACCAGTTTTTACACGGCCACCGTGGAAGTGGCAAAAGCATGATGCTCAAAATGATGACCCCGGATGCGCAGTGTTTAACTTTAGCGTGTTCGTTCAAAGATTTGCCATTCTACGGAGCTTACCTTTCGATTAAAGCCACTGAAGTGAACGCGGCTGAATATTCAAGAATTGAAGGGGAGCCTAGTGGGTTTATTTTGTCCGAGCACGTGCTTGTGACAAAAATATTAAGCGCATTGTTCGTGTCGATAAAGCGGCACTCCTATTTTATAGATTCAGATATAAAATATCGGGAGAGTCTTGCAAATTTTGCTAATAGCACTCTGTACAAAAGATTGCGGTATGTTGGATGGGAGCAGACATCGGTTGCTGTAATTGATATTGATACTATCATTGATATTTTCGACGAGCTTCAGGCTGACACGGTTAGATATATAAAGCAGCGTGCTTTTTCAAAAGAATACTGCCCATACAACGGTCCTTTGCTAGGTTTTCAAGACGTCCTGCTCCCAGTGGTGCAAGCGTTAAGGAGTACCTCAATACTTCCGGACTGTCCGGTTTTTTTTCTTTTGGATGATGCGGATAACCTGACGCTTCAGCAGACTAAGGTCTTGAATACGTGGGTTTCCTACCGAAGCACAGATTTAGTATCGTTAAAAATCTCGACGCAAATGGGATACAAGACGTATCGAACCTCTTCGGGTATAAAAATTGAAGCTCCTCATGACTACTCAGAAATAAATTTTACATCGGTATATACAGGCTCCCTAAAAGAAAATTATCCGAGGCTGGTTGAGCAAATCGTTGAAAAGCGACTTAACCGCGTGGGCCTTAAGAATATCAAGGCAAGCGACTTTTTTCCTGCCGATAAGGCTCAGGAGGAAGCAATTCGTATAATCTCTGATGAGATTAAAGGGCGATGGGAAACGTCTGAAGTCGGCGGCTACCGTGCCTCCGATGATGCTTATAGGTTTGCAAGGCCTGAATACATACGCCGTTTGTCAGGTGTGTCCAAGTCGGGCGCTACCTATAAGTATGCCGGGTTCGAACAGTTAGTTCATATCTCGTCAGGTATAATTAGATTTTTCCTTGAGCCAGCAGCGAGAATGTTTGCTGATCAGCAAAAATTAAACGCGGGTGAGGCTGTAAGTTTTATCGCGCCATCAATCCAAGATGATGAAATACGTAAGCAATCTGACGAACTTTTAATTGCTAAGTTTGATGAGATGAGAGGGGATGCACAAAATGACCCAGATATAACTTCGGATCTGGCGAATGTCGATCGTCTTAAGAATTTAATTCAAGCGCTTGGGTCTTTATTTCAAGCCTTTTTAATGGATAAAGATGCATCGCAACGAAGAGTGTTTTCATTCGTTATAAGTGACTCGGTTCCTCATAGTCTGGAAGAAATTCTGAATATGGGAGTTAAGTTCGGTTACCTTTACGAAGATGCCACAGGTCGAAAGACAGGCATGGGGCGAACAAAATTATATGTTCTGTCGAGAAGGCTGGCTCCAGCTTTTAAACTTGACCCTATTGGTTTTTCAAACTATCTGTCTCTGACAAGTAAATTTCTTCTGGAAATTTCCGAGCGCCCCAATAGCTTTGTAAGTCGCTTGCGAAAGCAAGGCCCTGATAAAGCCGTAGAAGCCCCTGCGCAGTTAACGTTTCTTGAGGATTTAGACAATGACTAAGATCCTACTAACGGATTTGCAAAATTCACTCCCAAGAGAGAAATTTGCTTTGCTGATTGGCTTGGGATTTGATGAAAGGAGTCTTTCTGTCCTTAGTAGCGTAGATGTGACTTGTCCCAGCAAGATATTTGGAATTTTAAATCCTGCGAAAGCTGGAATGTCTCAAACAAAATATCACGAGCAGTTCTTGCAAGTCGCTCCTTCAACGGCGGAATTGTTGGGGGAAGGATGCCAGTCTATTATCGAAATAGTAGATATTCTTCAGGCTCGATTGTATGAGCCTGAAATGAAGGGTTTGGACTTGGTTGTAGATATAACGTCCCTTACGCATGAGTTGCTGGTTGCAATTATCGGTCTGCTCGCGAGCGAGAAATTAATGTCGCGAGTAACGTTGCTCTATACGGGTGCCGACCAATATAGCTTCAATACATCAAGCGATAAAGCTTGGCTAAGTCGTGGGGTTGTTGAAATACGCTCGGTATTGGGTTTTCCTGGAGTAATGCTTCCCTCAAAAAGACTTCACTTAATAATCATGGCGGGATTTGAAATTGAGAGAGCTGTTGAAGTCATACGCAGGTATGAACCGGCGAAGCTCACCATCGGATATGGCGCGAAGTCCCAATCAGTGTCGGAAGAGCATCATGAAGCAAACAAAGTTTTTGCGACGCAAATTGAAGAGTTTCTTATTCGTGAAGATGGGGTAAGAAATGATCTGCAGCATTTTGAGTTTTCCTGCGTAGAACCTTATGCAGCAAAAAATGATCTGATAGCCTTTCTGTCGCACGCGCATGATGAGAATATAGTTATTTGTCCTTTGAATACAAAGCTATCTACTGTCGGAGCTGCGCTGGCCGCGTTAGAGTTGTCAAATGTGCAGATTTGCTATGCTCAGCCCGCCGAGTACAATATTTCTGGATACGCTAAACCTGGTGTTTATGTAACGGTAGTGCGCCTAGATAAGGTTTAGTGATGCCGAGGCTGTGACTGAGCCAAGTGGACAGTCACAGAGTTGTACCTTAGAGCCGTAGCATGGCTTTGCCACTGCATATTAAATTATCCAAAAAACAAAGTATTGCACTAGTCCCTCTATGCCTTTGCCACTTGATGCAGAGGCTGGGTAAGCGCACTCTGCCTAAACAGCCGTGTGCATTCAGTTGCAAATTCATTTTGACTCGACCTGACCAGGCGTTTGCCTCGGATTTTGACCAGCACACCGGATAGCTTTGGCTGGTAAAAGTCGACCCATGGTCAAAGATGAACGGTTACGCAGTCCTCAGGACCTCTTGGAGGTGGCTAACAAGTTAGGGACGATTCAGCACATTCTCTATTTTATAGAGTCATAATGCTCTATGCATTGCATAATCCGATTGAGGATTACGTTAAATCCGGAGAAGTCAATGCTGCTTTTTTTAACCAGTACTACTTTGTTGGCAAATGCGTCTTTGCCGTAGTGAGTGGCCCTGTCAAATTCTTTCTCTAAACTAAGAATTTTTCCATCAACCAGTTCGTCTCGTGTGGCCTGAGTGAACAAATCTTCAATTGCAGTTTGTCTGTCTGGGAGGGGCGCTAGCGGTGTCAGCACGAGGTAAAGGTTTTCAGTGACGTGAATGAAGTTCGCTCCCCTGAACTCATATTGACCGGGTGTTCTTGGGTACGGAGTCGCTTGCACTTTGTCCCCCCTAAGCAAGCTCTCGACGATGTTGAACCCTTTGTCGTTATCTAAGATAATAATAACGGGGTTGGCAGGCTTGGGTGCTTTGTAGAACTTATGATTTTCTTTGAACTCTGCTATGAAATCTTTTAAGTAGGGAGTGCCGCCGTATAATTCCATTAAAAAGCGCGTTCGAGCGCTATAATTGAATATAGAAACAAGCAGCTGATATGCGCATGTTGCAGATTTGGGCTTGGCTAATTTGGGGTAAGCAGGGCTAAGCTTGTTTATGGCGGCTTTTAAATAAATATTATCTGTCTTGCCTTCGCATATTATCGTTACTTTTTCATTAGCATAAAATGATCGATAGTATAAAAAACGGCTAAATGTAAGCTCTCTACCGCTTAATAGTCTTCGTGTGTTGTTACTGGGTTTGTGGGGCATGTACTCGGGATTAAGCGGTGCCTTGTCGCGCAGACGATTATAATAATCAACTTGGTCGATGAAGTTCAGGCGGCCTTCCAGTTGGTTGATGTTTCCCGGCGCCGGCTTGTCATCAATTATATCTACAAACGTACCGCTCTTAAAAAGTAAGTGGCATTGCGATTTTACGGTACGCCAATATTTTGAGTTCACGTTTGGTTTTTTGTTTACAACTAATCCGGTGACTTCTTGGCGTGAATCTTGGTTTCGGATTCGAGTTTTTTTAGGGTTTAGATTAAACCCAGCTCTTTGAATTTCACCGTTAAGTAGGTATCCGGCTGTGTAAGATCCTTCTAGGTCTTTCATGATCTGCTCAGGAAAGATTTTTTTCCGTGTAGAAAAAGTAATGTCGTCGGCATATCTACTGTATGTACAAGAGTAGGTTCGCGCCAAGGCTGCAAGCTTTATATCTAGGATGTGGGTGATTAAATTTGTTATTACTGGGGAGCACGGACTTCCCTGCGGAAGGGTGTTGTTATAGCAGGCTATTTGCGCGATCACCGTTGCTATGTCAGGGTGGAGCTGAAAGTTTCGGTTTGTAATAAAAAAACCACGCACCCTTCCAAAATTAAAGCTGTCAAAAAAATCCTTTAAATCTACGTTTAGAACATTTTTTCTATTAAGGTGCATCATTGCGTTTGTGATAATTGAACGCTTGCGAACAAAGCCGTGAGAGAGTGTAGGTGTGAATGTGTGATCTGGACGCTTCTTCTTTTTATGGTCTGGGTTTTTATCTTTTTTAGTGATAATAAATTTTGTTTTGATAGCCTTTGCAGGTTTTGCTTTGTTAATTTCCTCGATGCAGTCTTGTAAGAGATTAGATAGCGAGGACTGTATGCCCTTAAGACTTTCGTATGGTGCATGTATTGTGCGGGTGCCGCCACTTTTCTTTTTTAGTGTAAAGCTTCTATATAGTGTGTCAGGCTTTAATACATACAGAACATATGTAAGGAAAGATGCTTTTACGCCTAGGAGTAATGCAAGTTCTGGTTTTGTTCGTGCAGCTCGCAGAGCGTCGATATTTTTCATATTATGAACTGTGCAGAGGAAAAAATGGCTTATGGGCACTCCTATGCAAGTGGAGGGACCGTCAAGGGTCGACAAGTCTCATAAGGCAGCCCTTTCGGACATTGTTTTAACTGACCGCGATCCGCGATCCAAAAATCTGCCCATAAGCCATGGCGGAAGCTATCAAGGCGCCATCATTTTTGCAAGGTGTGATGGCGTTGTGTAGTGGTCAACTAATCCCGGACACGACGTTAAGTTTTTCTTCGGCCCGAGCTGGCGCCAGCCCGCCGTTGAATTGATGGGGTCGAACCCAGTTGTACCGATGCATCAAGAAGTGGCTGATATCGCGCTGGGCTTCTTGAGCCGTTCTGTAGCCCGTGGACGGTATCCATTCCGCTTTCAAGCTGCGGAACACGCGCTCCATTGGCGCTCAAGCTGCGTACTTTGAATCGACCGAGCTGCTCACCGTCTTCACGCATCAGCGACAGGATGCTGCGGCTGCCCGCAGCACTGCGACTTTGCGTGAACAACTCGCTCACCCGGCTGCGCAACCGAAGCCGTTCAACATCGGGCGTGCGGCGCCTAAGGCGCTGGGCGTAGTAGCACGAACGAGTGACTTCAAACACCTTGCACAGCCAATCGACTGGCTCATGGACGCTCAACTGATTGATCAGCGCGTACGCTCGTGATCTTCCGACATCAAGAGCGCGGTAGCCTTTTTTAGTATGGATTTTTCTCGCTCAAGTCGAGCGATCCGGGCTTCCAGCTCCTGAATCTTTTGTTGTTCCGGCGTCAGCGCCTTGCTCTGAGGGGTGACGCCTTGGCGCTCTTTCTGAACCTGGTCAACCCAGCGACGCAGTGCCGACTCACCAATGCCGAGTGAACGGCTGGCTTCGATGTAGCTGTAGTTTTGCTTGAGCACGAGGTCGGCAGCCTCGCGTTTGAATTCAACAGAAAAGGAGCGGCGTTGTTTGGTCATCTGACACCTCGATCTGGCGAGCATTCTCGCCTAAATGGGTGTCCGGTTTCATTAGACCACTACAACAGTGGGCCAGCCATTTTTACGAATGAGTGCCTTCCAGGTGCCGGAAGGGGTTTTGACGAGAGTAGCCATGAGAGGGTGCTCCTAGGCGGCTGGCGAACCAGCGCTATACCTATTTTGTCCCCTTGGACCATAGGACTGTATCTGTGATGGTCCATCCAGAAACACAAAAGCCGCGCAATGCGCGGCTTTCTTGTTTGGTGGGCCCACACGGACTTGAACCGTGGACCAAAGGATTATGAGTCCTCTGCTCTAACCAACTGAGCTATAGGCCCTCAGTAGGTCGCGGATTATAGCGATGGTTTCTCGGCTGTGCTATCCGAAAAGTCCGAAACTGCGATACGAAGGAAGGTGGCGGCGAACTCGTCGGGGGGCAGTGGCAGGCTGACGATGTAGCCCTGGATCTGTTCGCAGCCTTCGCCGGCGAGGAACTGCTGTTGGGCCTGGGTCTCTACGCCCTCGGCGATGATGGTGAATTGCATGCTGCGGCCGAGGGCGATGATTGCGCGGACGATGGCCACGTCGTGGGGGTCGTCGGGCAGGCCGCGGACGAAGGACTGGTCGATTTTCAGGTAGTCCAGGGGCAGGCGCTTGAGGTAGCTGAGGGAGGAGTAGCCGGTGCCGAAGTCGTCGATGGCCAGTTGCACGCCCAGGCGTTTGAGTTGGTGCAGGACTTCCAGGGCTTCTTCGGCCTGGCTCATGATGAAGTTTTCGGTGATCTCCAGTTGCAGCAGGCCGGGTTTGAGGCGGTTGTCCTTGAGCAGTTGTTCGATACGCGCCAAGAGGTTGGGCTGGCGCAGTTGTGCGCCGGCGAGATTGACCGAGAGTGAGCCGAACCCCTCGTAGCGCTTGTTCCACTCATGCATCTGCAGGCAGGCCTGTTCCAGGACCCAGTCGCCGATCTGCAGGATCATGCCGTTTTCTTCGGCCAGGGAAATGAAGTGCTCGGGCGGCACATCGCCGAAGGTCGGGTGACGCCAGCGGATCAGCGCCTCGGCGCCGACCAGGCGTGGATGGTTGAGGCTGATTTTCGGTTGGTAGTACAGGGACAATTCGTTGCGTTCGATGGCGCGGCGCAGTTCGTGTTCCAGGGCGATGCGCTCGCTGGCCTGGGCGGTGAGGTCGCGGGTATAGCTTTCGACACGGTTGCGCCCTTTGGCCTTGGAGCGGTACATGGCCGCATCGGCGTTCTTGACCAGGGTGGCGACGTCGCTACCGTCCTTGGGATAGAGGCTGGTGCCGATACTCGCGCTGATGAAGAACTCATGCTCGCCGGCCTGGAACGGCGCGGCAAAGCAGTTCAGCAGCTTGTTGGCGATGTTGTCGGCATCGCTGGATTGCTGCAGGCCTGGCAGCAGGATGATGAACTCGTCGCCGCCCAGGCGTGCCACGGTGTCGATGTCCCGCAATTGCTCCTTGAGCCGCACAGCGATGCCCTTGAGCAGGAGGTCGCCGACCGGATGTCCGAGGCTGTCGTTGATGTGTTTGAAGCGGTCGAGGTCGAGAAACAGCACGGCCCCCAGGCCACCCTGTTCACGCTGGCCGTTGAGGGCGGTCAGCAGGCGGCTTTCGAACAGTGTGCGGTTCGGCAGGCCGGTCAGCGGGTCGTGGTGGGCCTGATAGTCGAGCTTGGCCTGGGCGTGCTTGAGGCTCGAAATATCGGCAAACACCGCGACGAAGTGGGTGATGAAGCGGTCCTTGTTGCGCACCGCGCTGATGGTCAGCCAGCTGGGGTACAGCTCGCCATTCTTGCGTCGGTTGGAGATCTCGCCCTGCCAATGGCCCTCGGCGGTCAACTGATGCCACATGGCCGCGTAGAAGGCGCTGTCGTGCAGGCCCGAGGCCAGGAGTCGGGGGGTGTGACCCAGGGCTTCGGTTTCGCTGTAGCCGGTGATCTCGCTGAAGGCACGGTTGACGGCGCTGATGTGCTGCTGGGTGTCGGTGATCAACACGCCCTCGGCGGTGCTCTCGAACACGGTGGCGGCCTGTTGCAGTTTTTCCTGCATCAGGTGTCGCTCGGTAATGTCCCGGGCGATGGTCAGCATGCATTCTTCGTCGCCGATCGGTAGCGGTCGGCTGGACATTTCGCAGAGGCGGATCTGCCCGTCGTTACGCCGGATGTGGCAGGTGAAGTCGCGCACGAAGCCGTCGCGTTGGAGCAGGTCGAGCATTTTGCGGCGCTCATTGAGGTTGACCCAGATCCCCAGGTCGAGGGTCGAGCGATCCAGGGACATGGCGCTGTTGAAGCCGGTGATGCGGCTGAACCCTTCGTTGACCTCGATCAGCAGGCCGTCGCTGACCCGCGAGAGCAGCAGGCCATCAGGCGAGGCATGGAAGGCTTTGGCGAACTTCTCCTCGGAGGTCTGCAGTTGCTGTTGGGTTTCCTTGAGCTGGCTGATGTCCCGGACCACCACCACCAGCGCTGGCGTGGTGTCGAGTTCGAAGGGCTCGGCGGAGATCAGGCCGGTAAACACCTGGCCATTACTGCGGCGAAAGGGCATCTCCAGGTTGCGAATGCTGCCGGCCTGCAAGCGCTGCAACAAGCCTGGGCCGACGCCGGCAATGCCCCAGATGTTCAGATCAGTGGCGGTTTGTCCCACCACTTGTTCGGCGCTCAGGCCGATCTGCTCCTCAAAAGCCTCGTTGACCTCCAGCAGACAGCCGTCGGACAGGCGCGCAATCACCAGGATGTCCGGGCACTGCTGGAACACCGAGGCAAATTTCTGCTCCGAGAGGCGCAGGGCTTCTTCGGTGCGCTTGGCTTCGCTGATGTCGATCATCAGGCCGCGCATGATCGGCTCGTGGCCGTGTTCGATCAGGCTGACGATGTCGCGTACCCACAGGCAGCGCCCGTCGGCCGTGATCACCCGGTAGTCGAGGCTGTGATCGCGTCCGGCCAGCACTTCGTGATCGCAGAAACTCTGGGCCCGTGTCAGGTCGGCCGGATGAATGATGTTGCGCCAGAAGCCGGGAATCAGCCAGTGGGACAGGGGATAACCGAGCAGATCCTCGGCGTGGGGCGACACGTAGCTGTAGGTGAAGTCGCTGATGCGCGCTTCCCAGGCAATGGCGGAGAGGCTCTCTACCAGGCCGCGATAATGGTATTCGCTGCTGCGCAGTTCCTGTTCCAGGGCGACCCGCCGGGAAATTTCCGAGCTCAGGCGGCGATTGATGCGGATCACCACGGCAAGAATGGCGATCAGCAAGCCTACGCCGGGCAGGCCGTAGATCAGCAGGTCGGACCAGAAGCCCCGGTGATCGAGGACGTTGCCTACCCAGTGTTCCTGGATAGCGCTGATTTCCCCGGGGCTCATGTCGGCCAGCACTTTGTCGAGGATGCTCACCAGCAGTTTGTTGTCCCGTGGCACGGCCATCGCCAGTTGGTAGCGATAGGGGGTTTCGCCGCTGACGTAGAGGCCATCGAGCTTGAGCTGGCGCAGGCTCCAGACACTGGACGCGAGGTCGCCGACAACCGCGTCGACCTGGTCGGTGGCCAGGGCCTGCAGCGCCGAGCTGACATTGGGCAAGGGCACCAGGTTGAGATCGGGGTGCTGGGTGCGCAGCAGCTCGTGGGGGGCGTAGTTTTCCACCACGGCGATTTTCAGGCCGTAGAGGTCCTCAAGGTTGTGGGGCTGGGCGCCGCCGACATGGGCCAGGATGACAATCGGGAAATCCAGGTAGGGTCGGGTGAAGGCCAGGTAGTTCTGGCGTTCGGGGGTGGACATGATGCCGGGCAGCAGGTCGAGCTTGCCGTGTTTGACCTGGTCCAGCACCTCGCTCCAGCTGACCGGCTCCACGGGCGTCACCTTGACGGCCAGGCGATCGCGCACGATGTTGATGTAGTCCGCCGCCAGGCCCTGGTAGCGGCCTTGCTCGTCACGAAACTCGAAGGGCGGCCACGAGGCGTCCACGCCCAAGCGTAACTCTGGATGAGCCGCCAGCCAGCCACGTTCTTCGTCATTAAGAGTCAGCGCGCCAGCCGTTGCGGTCCAGGTCATCAGCGACAGTAGCAGCACGGCCGGGAGTCTGGGCATAACGGTCTCGTTATGGCTCGGGGGGAATGTTTCGAGTGTAGACGGGCTGCGGGGTGGGAGCGATGTCGCGAGGATTTAATCTGTAGAAAGCAAAACCCCCGGCAGGGCCGGGGGTTTTGTGATCACTCGTCGAGGAAGGAGCGCAGATGCTCGCTTCTCGTCGGGTGGCGCAGCTTGCGCAGCGCCTTGGCTTCGATCTGGCGAATCCGTTCACGGGTAACGTCGAACTGCTTACCAACTTCCTCAAGGGTGTGGTCGGTATTCATGTCGATGCCGAAGCGCATGCGCAGGACTTTGGCTTCACGGGCAGTGAGGCCGGAGAGTACTTCGCGAGTCGCTTCTTTAAGGCTCTCAACGGTAGCGACATCGATTG
>Ga0213827_1000353_pt1 | contig 41462 bp, 35 predicted proteins | sample MC6MC0898MG_FD_180669 | JGI IMG/M metagenome (GOLD analysis project Ga0213827, IMG submission 180669) | Enriched soil aggregate microbial communities from Iowa State University, Ames, United States - MC6-MC0898-MG | ecosystem: Environmental > Terrestrial > Soil > Unclassified | place: USA: Iowa...
ATCAGGATCATCTCGCCGGCGTGGGGCAACAGCTCGGCCAGTGGCCAGGGGATCATGGTGCATCTCCGAGAATCAGGCTGACATTGTTGCCGCCGAAGGCGAACGAGTTGCTCATCAACCGGCGCGGCCGCTCAGTGGCCAGACGATGCTGCGCAGTCACCAGGTCGAGTGCCGGCAGCAGCGGGTCGGCCTGGCCGTCCCACACATGCGGCGGCAGCAGGCCAAGCGGGTTATGCCCGCTGAGTATCAACCAGCAGAATGCCGCTTCCAGTGCGCCCGCAGCCCCCAGGGTATGGCCGGTCAGGGGTTTGCTCGAAGAGCATGGCAAGCCGGCACCGAACAGGCGGTGCACAGCGTGGCTTTCCATGGCGTCGTTGTGCGCCGTAGCGGTGCCGTGCAGGTTCAGGTAGCCGATCTGCGCAGGTGTGAGGCCTGCATTGTCGAGGGCTTTGGCCATGGCTTGCAAGGCGCCGTTACCGGTGGGGTCCGGTGCCGAAATGTGGTGCGCATCGGAGCTGGCGCCGGCGCCCAGCAAGGCCACGGGCGGGCCGTTTGCATGGCCTTCGCGGGCCATCAGGAACAGGGCTGCCGCTTCACCGATATTGATCCCGTCGCGGTTGGCCGAGAAGGGGTTGCAACGTTGCTCGCTGACCGCTTCCAGGGCGCTGAAACCGTTGAGCGTCAGGCCGCACAGGGTGTCCACGCCACCACACAGCACGGCATCGCATACCCCCAGTTGGAGCAGCCGGCGTGCGCTCATCATGGCCCGGCCACTGGACGTGCAGGCGGTGGAAATGACATAGGCCGGCCCGCTCAGCTGCAGCCAGTCGGCGAGAAACTCGGCAGGTGCGCTCAGCGCCTGCTGGTCGTAGCGGTAGTGCGCGGGAAACTGGCCGGCCTGCAGGTAATGGGCGATATCTGCGCTGGCCTCGTCGATGCCCGAGGTGCTGGTGCCGAGGACCACGGCGATGCGGTGTGCGCCATGACGTGCGATGGCTGCCCGGATGGCCGGCTCTATCTGCAAGGCTGCGGCATACAGCAGCTGGTTGTTGCGGCTGTGATGGTCAGCCAGTGGCAGTGCAGGCAGTGCACCGCGCACCGCACCGACCGGTGGGCAGCGCCCGGGAACCCAACCGGCATCGGCTTGCATGCCTGAGCAATCACCGGCCAACAGGCGGGCGGTGATTTCGGCCTGGCCGCGACCAAGCGCACAGACCAGGCCCAAGGCATTGAGGTAGGCGGTCATGGCGTGTGCTCGCTGGGCATGGGGTCGACTTGATAACTCAGGCCCTGGTCGAGGTTCAAGTCGAACCCGTGCGAGGCCCGGTAGGTGACCTGCCAGCGCTCCCCCAGCCAGCGGCGCTGGCCCTGCTGGCGCGCACCGGGGTAGAGCTGTGGCAACTGCGCGGCGGGCGTCAGGGCGAACAGCACGGCGGCGAACAGCTCCCGTGCGGCCGGGTTGGGGGGTAGCAGGCCGTCGGCCTGCCACTGCTGGCCGTCGAGCAACTGGCGTGCCTGGGGAATGCCCAGCAGGTCGAGCAGCGACCAGCGCAGGCGGTGGTCTTCACGCTGTATCACCAGCAACCAGTCCTGGCGCTGCCCGGCCTGCTCACGCAGCACATGCAGCTGCTGTGGCAGTTCGAGCGTCGGCGCCTGTGTCGGCAGGGGGGGATGAGCGGCGCAGGCACCGAGCAACAGGCACAGGGCGAGGGTGGTCAGGTATTTCATGTGCGCTCCTGTGTGGCATGCGCCCCTTGGGGTTGAGCGGCCCAGGGCGCCAGCAGGAAGCTGAACGCCAGGCCCAGGCTTACCGCCAGGCCGAAGTTGCTGACGGCTGGCGTGGCAGACAGCGCCAGCAGGCCAAATGAAAGCCAGGTGGTGAGTGCTGCCAGCAGCGTGCCGAGCAGGCTCACGGCAGGCCCACCGATATGTTCGTGCATGAGGATGGCGTAGTCGACGCTGATGGCCGTCACCAGCAGCAGGCCGAACAGGCTGAACAGGGTCAAGGGTTGGCCCAGCCAGCCCAGGCACGCCAGGCTGCACAGCGCCGCCAGCAGGGGCAGGGCGACAATACGCAGTGCGCCGCGCAGGCCGAACGGCAGCACCAGCAGCACAAGGATCAGCACACAGGACAACAGCTTGAGCTCGGCGGCACTCACCTGGGTGGCGGCAAACAGTTGGTTCAGCTCGCCCAGGCGGTCCACCAGTTGCACGCCGTCGAGGTCTTCGACCTGCAAGCGCAACAACGCCGTATCGCCCAGGCCCTGCAAGCTGACGATGGCCGCCACGCCAGCGCCGTCTTCGCCCAGCCACAGCGGCCGCCACGCCTCACCCAAAGGCCCCGCCAGCAGCTGTTCGATGCGCTGCGTTGGCAATTGCTGCAAGTGCTGCAGCTCAGCCTGCAACGCCGCTTGTGGCACGCCCAGGTTCAACAACGGCTGCCAATGCTGTGGCAGCACCGCCAAGGCTTGGCGTGCCTGAGTTTGCTGTGCCGGGCTGGCGGCCAGCTGGCCGAGGCTCATGTAGCCCTTCAGCTTGCCCAGTTCGACCAGCTCATCGAGCTTGGCCGACAGCAGGCTCAGGCGTTCGAGCAACTGTTGCTGATCGGCGCCACGCACCAGGTAGAACTGGCTGGTGGGCTGGTAACCGGTAATGCGCGCAACGGCCTGCGCTTCTTCCAGCAACTGCGGGGGGCTGGCAACCCATTGGCGGATGTCGTTATGGCTGCCCAGGCGCAACAAGCCGGCAGCACAGAACACCATCAGCAGCCCCAGCAGCACAGCACTGGGCACTCTGCGCAGCAGCCGTTCGCGCCAGCGGGTGAGCGTTTCGGCAACTTGCAGGGGCCAGTGTGGCGGGTGCAACTGCACGCCGGCGAGCAGCGCCGGTAGCAGGCACACCGCGCTCAGGTAGGCACCCACCAGGCCTGCGGCCGAGAAGGCGGCTATCTGCGTCAGTGCTGGGAACGGTGTGAACGCCAAGGCCAGGTAGCCGATGCAGCTGGTCGCCAGGCTCAGGCTCATGCCTGGCAGGGTCAGGCGTACGGCCTGCCAGCTGCGCCATGGCTTCAGGCTCCAGCTCTTGGACAGGTAGTGCAGCGGGTAATCCACCGCCACGCCGATCAGGCTCGAGCCCAGGACCAGCGTCATCACATGCATCTGGCCGAACAGCGCCACGCACACCACCGAACCGAACAGCATGCCCACCAGCACCGGCACGAATGCCAGCAGCGCCTGCCAGCGGCGCAAGGCCAGCAGCAACAGCAGCACGATGCCCAGGGTCGCCCCCCCGCCGACCCAGGTGATCTCACGGCTGGCCTGCTGCTGGCCGGCTGCCGCATGCAGCAGGCCACTGGCGGCCAGCAGGTGTGCACCGGCCTGGCCGGCCTGCGCGCGGGCGGTGGCGAGCAGGTCGGCGACCTGCAACGGCAAGTGGAGGTCGAAGGCATTGCCCAGGGTGCGTGCGCGCAGCAGTACCCAATGCTGGCCCTCAGCCTCGGCGATCAGCGCACCGCTGGCAGTGTCCAGCGTCACGTTGGCAGGCTTGGGCTGGCTGTTCTGGATACGCCCTGTCAGGCCCAGCCAGTCATCCTGGCTGGGCACCAGGCTGAAGCCGGCGAAGGGGTCGAACAGGCTTTGCACGCGCTGTTCGACAAAGGCGTCGGGTTGTTCGATCAGCTGCTGGCGATCGGCGGCCGCAAGCATCGCCAGCCGGCCTTGCAGCAGCTGGTCGCGCACGGCCTGCAGGTCGGTCTGCAGGCTCCACTGGACTTTCTCGAACAGCCCGCTGGCCTGCCATTGCCCCGCCAGTGTCTGCGCCACGGCCAGCGCCTGCTGGCGGTCGCGGTGGCCTACCAGTACCAGCAGCTCGCGGTTGAGCGGCTCCTGCATGCGCTGTTCGGCACGCTTGAGCAGCGGGTCATCGGTGGCGCCGGGGACCAGCGTCATCAGGTCGGCCGACAAGGGCGCCGCGCGGTGCCACTGCCAGCCGGCGATGGCGAGCATGACCAGTAGCAGCCCGACGAAGAGGCGCGGCAACAGGCGTTCAGTCGGCAAAGTCACTGCGCTCCGCATCGCTCAGCGCGGCGGCGCTGCGGCTTTCGGGCATGCGCAGCACGGTGCTGTCGCCCTGGGTTTCGCTCAGTTCGATGCGTTCGACAAACTGCCCGCCGCTGATATCGATGCGTGTGAATACCTGCCTGAGCAGCAGCGAACGCGGCGTCAGCTGCAGTTGCCACTGCTGCGCGGTACCCGTCAGGGCCAGCTCGAAGTCCCGTTGCAGGCCACTGCTGTCGCCTTGCAGCACGGCGAAGAACAAGCGGTTCTGCTCGGCCCCGGCGCTGCGGCTTGGCAGCGTTTGCCAGCCATTGGGGTCACGCCGGGCGATGCCGTTGGCATCGATGCGGTAATCCTGGCGCAGCGGTGTTTGCAGCAGCCACAGCAGGCCATGGTCGCGGGCGAGCACGAAGCGGCCCTTGCTCAGCAGCGGCTGGGGCAGGGCGCGCAGGTGTTTTTCCTGGATGAACGGGCCGCTGACCACGGCGGGTTTGCTGAGCTGCTTTTGCAGGTCTTCGAGGCCGAAGGCGAAGGTCAAGGGGCTTATGAGCATTAACAGCAGTGCACAGAAAAATGGGCCTGCGCTGCAGGCCATCGCCGGCAAGCCGGCTCCCACAGGTACTGGGGTGCTCTTGAAGGCGGTGATCCGGCGATGACTTCGGTAAGCGTTCATGTAAGCACCTTGCGCACGGCATCGAGCATCACCTGCGGCGAGGCCAACTGCATCTCGCCGCTTGCGATATGCACGGCCACCTGCACGGTGCTGGCGCGGGTCATGCGTTCGCCGGTGTCGGCGTCGCTGATCAGGTAGTGGATCTTCAGGCGGTTCTCCCATTCCACCAGGCTGGCGCGCACGCTCAGGCGCTGGCCAAAGCTGGCGCCGCGGATATAACGCAGCTGCAGGTCGATCACCGGCCAGGCGTAACCGCTGGCCTGCATCTGCAGGTAGTTGTGCGCCAGGCGGTCGAGCAGCGCGCAGCGGGCGACTTCCAGGTATTTGACGTAGTGCCCGTGCCAGACGATGTGCATGCTGTCGACATCGAAAAAGGGCACGACGATTTCGCTGTCGACATGGAACACGCCGGGGTTACGCATGCAGCCTCCAGTGGCGTTCGCCGATGCGCTGCAGGCACAGGCGCAGGTCGCTTTCCAGGGCGCGGTCTTCGATGACCGGGGCAAAGTCTTCAAGCAAGGCTTCGTGCATCTTTGCCAGCGCGGGCGGCAGGGCGTGTGCCTGGCCTTGCCGGGTGCGCAGCCAGACGCCCTGGTTGGCGGCCAGCAGGCTGGCGGCGGCGACCTGCTCGGTCAACTCCAGCACGCGCAGGGCATCGCGCGCGGCGATGGTCCCCATGCTCACCTTGTCCTGGTTGTGGCACTCGGTGGAGCGCGAGAACACGCTGGCCGGCATGGTCTGTTTGAGGGCCTCGGCTGTCCAGGCGCTGGCGCCGATCTGCACGGCCTTGAAACCATGGTTGAGCATCGCCCGGTCTGGGTTGGCACCGGACAGGTTGCTCGGCAAACCATGGTTGTAGCGGGTGTCGACCAGCAGCGCGAGCTGCCGGTCGAGCAGGTCGGCGACGTTGGCCACCAGGGTCTTGAGGCTGTCCATGGCGAAGGCGATATGGCCGCCGTAGAAGTGCCCGCCATGCAGCACCCGCTCGGCGTCGCCGTCGATGATCGGGTTGTCGTTGGCGCTGTTTAGTTCGGTTTCGATGAAGCCGCGCAGCCAGCCCAGGCTGTCGGCCAGCACGCCCAGCACATGTGGCGCGCAGCGCAGCGAGTAGCGGTCCTGCAGGCGGTGCAGGGGCGGTAGCGGGGCGTCGATGGCGAGGTCCTGGCGCAGCCAGGCGGCGACCTGGGTCTGCCCGGGGTGCGGTTTGGCGGCGAACAGGCGTTCGTCGAAGTGCTCCGGGTTGCCCTGCAGGCCGATGACGTTCAGCGCGGTGATGCGCGTGGCCAGTTGCAGCAGATAGTCGGCGCGGGCAAAGGCCAGGCAGGCCAGGCCGGTCATCACTGCGGTGCCGTTCATCAGCGCCAAGGCTTCCTTGGGCCGCAGCACCAGCGGCTGCCAGCCCAGTTCGCGGTGCACATCGGCACTGCTGCGGCGCTGGCCTTGGTACATCACTTCGCGCTCGCCGGACAGGGTTGCGGCAACGTAAGACAGCGGCGTCAGGTCGCCACTGGCCCCCACCGAGCCCTCTTCGGGGATCAGCGGCAGGATGTCGTGGGCCAGAAAGTCGCGCAGCCGCTCCAGTAACTCCAGGCGCACGCCCGACACGCCGTGGCTCAGCGAGCGCAGGCGGGCAGCCAGCACCGCGCGGGTGGCGGGGGCTTCAAGCAGCTTGCCCAGGCCGCAGCCATGGAAGGTGTACAGGTGCCGTGGCAGGGCCTCGACGTGCTCCAGCGGCACGGCCACCACGCACGAGTCGCCATAGCCGGTGGTCACGCCGTAGATCACCCCTTCCTTGTCGAGCAAGGTGTCGAGAAAGCGCGCACCACGGGCGATGCGCTCGCGGTAGGCGGCGTCATCCTGCAGGCACACCGTGGCACGGCGTTCGGCCAGGGCCAGGACATCTTCGATTGCCAGCGGCGACTCGCCGAACGTTACAGGCTCATGCGGATGCATCGTCATCGGTCTTCCAGAAGGGGTAGAAATTGAACCACTGCAAAGGCGCTTGGGCACAGTAATGCCCCAGGCGCTCGGCATAGCGCCCGGCCCACTCGGCGACCAGCTGATCGCGTTGGCTGCGGCGCCACTGCAGGCGTTCGGCAAAGGGTTCGAGGGTGATGCGGTAGCGGCCCTGGTGCTTGAGGCAGAACAACAGGTTGAGCGGGCATTCGAGCATGCCAGCCAGCAGCCAGGGGCCCTGCGGGAAGGCGGCCGGATGGCCGAGGAAGTCCACCTCGACCGTGCGCGCGCCATGCAATGGCACGCGATCGCCGGCGATCGCCAGCCACTCACCACGCTCCAGGCGTTCGGCCAGTTGCAGCATGATCGCCGGGTCCAGCTCGCTGACCTGGATCAGCCGTACATTGCTCGCTCCGGCTTCACCCAGCAGGCGGTTGAAGCGCTCGGCGTGGCGGGTATGCACCAACACGTTCATCGGCACTTGCTCGCCGAGTTCGGCCAGCGCGCGGCACACCTCGAGGTTGCCCAGATGTGCGCCCACCAGCATTTGCCCCCGTTCACCGCGCAGCTGCTGGCGCAGCTTGCCCGGGTCGTCGATGTCGATGTCGGCCAGGTGCAGTTTGCCGTGCCACACGTCGAGCTTGTCCAACAGGGCATCGGCGAAGGCCATGAACTGGCGAAACACCTGCCAGTGGCTGGGGCGTGCGGTCTGCCCGCCGCTCCATTGGTGCAGGCGCTGCTGGTACTGCCAGGCGCTGCGCCGGGCGCGGCGGCCAAACAGGAAAAAGTAGGCGACGATCAGGTGGATCAGCGGGCTCAATGCGCGACGACCGAGCAGGCGCAGCAGTGCAGCGGTCAGCTTCATCAGCCAGAAGCTGCCGCGTTCCTGTTGATCGGCCCAGTGTCGCTCGCTCATCGGCACCACCTGCGCCAGAGTATTCGAGGGGCGCGCACGAGCATGCCGAAGAACAGCTTGGCGTGCATTTTCGAGATCAGGGCGTTGTCGTGGACCAGGCGGAAATGCGAGCGGCCATCCTGCGGGTAGTGCACCCGTGTCGGCAGCCAGCGCATGGGCTGTTCGCGCCACGCCAGGCGCACCAGGATCTCGGGGTCGAAGTCCATACGCCTGCCCAATGCGACGCTGTCGATCAGCGCCAGGGTGGCGGGCAACGGGTAGACCCGAAAGCCGCACATCGAATCGGGGATCTGCAACGACAGGCTGTTGATCCAGACCCACACATGGGTGAGGTAGCGGGCATACAGGCGGCCTTTTGGCACGCTGGCATCGTATTGTGGATAACCGCACACCAGCGCTTGTGGATAAGCCTGCGACTGGCCCAGGAACAGGCTGACGTCGGCCAGATTGTGCTGGCCATCGGCGTCCACCTGCAAGGCATGGCTGAACCCCAGCCGCGCCGCCTCACGCAGCCCGGCCATGACGGCGCCGCCCTTGCCCTGATTGGTGTTGAGGGTGACCAGGTGAACCTGCTCCTGTTCGGCCAGCTGCTGCAATACGTGGGCGCACGGCGCATGGCTGGCATCGTCGACCAGCACGCAGGGCAGGCCGGCACGCAACAGGTCGGTGACCACGGCGGGTATGGCCTGCTCGTGGTCGTATACCGGGATTACCGCGCAAGGCTTATGCACCATCAGCCTCCAGCAGGATACGGCCGCTGGAGCAGACCTGCCCGGCGCAGTGGTAGTTGAAGTACAGCTTGCCGCGTTCGGCGTCGAAGCGCAGCGTCAGCACCAATTCATCGCCTGGGCGCACCACGTGTTGGAACTTGAGCACTTCCATGCCGGCGAAACGATGAGCGGGGGTGAGCCGCTCATTGGCCAGGGCAATTGCCCAGTCGATCTGCACCACGCCAGGCAGCACTGGGGTCTGTGGGAAATGGCCGGGGAAGCAGGCGAGGTCTGGCGGCACAGCCAGGCGCAGCTGCAGTTCGTCGCCCTCCACGCTTTGACCCAGCACATCAGGTGCCATGCTGCGAGCGGCCAGCAGCAGCGCTTGCACCTCAGCCTGGGGCAGCTTGCCCTGGGCGTTGAGCGGTAGCTGGCGCAGCAGGCGCCAGCGCCGTGGCAGGGCGGTGGGGTCGCAGTGGCCCTGCAGGTGCTCGCGCAAGCCAGCGATCAGGGCGCGCCGGCCTTGATTGCGCAAGGCGTGCAAGCCTGCAGGCGACAGCACCAGCAGGGCACCGAGGTAAGCCCGGCCTTGCTCGACCACGCCCAGGCGCGCTTCGCTGACCCAGCTGTGCTCGCACAGCAGTTGTTCGAGCAGGGGCAGGGAGATGCGTTTTTCTTCCAGTTTGACGATGCGGTCGAGGCGGCCGAGCAAGGTGAAGCGCCCGTCGGGGGTGATGTCGGCAGCATCGGCGCTGCATTCGACATGCCCGGCCGGCAAGTACGGTGAGGCGATGCACAGGGCGCCTTGTTCATCCTGGCTCAGTTGCACATCGGCAAACGGCCGCCACAGTGCTTCGCCCTGGCGCCAGGCGATACCGCCGGTCTCGGAGCTGCCCAGAATTTCCGTGGGCCATTGGCCCAGGCGCTGGTAAAGCTGTTGGGCCGCTTCGCCAGGCAGTTCGCCGCCCGAGGAGAACACTTTTTGCACCTGGCTCAAGGCCGGCCAGTCGAGGTTTTCGCCCATGCGCTTGAGCAGCGCCGGGCTGGCTACCCAGGCGAATGCCGGGTGCGCTCGGCTGGCGCGTTGCAGGTCTTCGGGGAAGGGCAGCTGGCGCCGCTCGAAACCGCGCCCGGCACACAACGGCCAGAGCACGCGGAACAGCAGCCCGTAGATGTGCTGCGTGGCAACACTGCCGATGATCCAGGCCTGGCCCAGCGCCTCGCCCCACAAGCGCTCCAGCGCCAGCACCTCATTGGCCAGTTGGCGCAGTTGCTTGTCGATCCGCTTGGGCTCGCCGCTGGAGCCGGATGTGCACAGGCTGATGCGACAGTGCTCCAGGTCCAGGTCGGCGGGGGCCAGTGGCGCGGCCTGCAACTCGCCAATCGTCGTGTCGCCCGGCCGGTCACTGAGCCACAGGTCGACCTGAGCGCTCCAGCGTGCGCGGGTGCCTGGCTGCAGGTCTGCCGGCAACAACACCTCGATGCCCGCGCGCCAGGCGCCGAGCAGTGCAATCGCCAGGTGCGCAGCGTCTTCCAGGTGTACCGCAATGCGCTTTACGCCGCGCTGCTGCAGGCCGCCCGCCAGGCGCAGGGCCTGCTCGCACAGTTCGGCATGTGCCAGCTCCGGCGCTTGGGTGATCAGGCGCGGCGCTGGCGAAGGCTGCAGCAGCTGTTCGAGGTTTATCCAGTTCATGGGCGCGCTCGCACACGTTGTCGGATTCGCCATTCGACGGCGAACAGCAGGCCCATGGCGGCATACGCAATCAGGCCGTTATACAGGGTCCACCAGCTCAGTGGCGCCCACAGGGTCAGGCCGGCGGCGATCAGGCCGTTGACCAGAAAGAAACCGCACCACACCTGGGTGACGCGCCGGGTGTAGCGCACCGCCCGGGGCGGCAACCGCGGTTCACGCAGGCGTGCCAGCCGTTCGGCCATCGGCATGCCGCGCAGCAGGCTGCTGCCGAACAGGGCCAGCAGGAAGCTGTTGACCAGCACCGGGTACCAGCGCAACAGCTGCGGGCTGTCGAACAGCCCCAGCAGCGCGCAGAAGCTCAGCGCCGCGACGGCCATCCATTGGCTGCCCGGGCGGCGGCTGCTCAGCGCACGGGCCAGCCATAGGGCGCCAAGCAGCAGGCCGAACTGCCACGGGGCGAAGTGGGCCATGCCGAAGTAGACGGCAAACGGATACAGCACACCGGCCAGCAGCAGGCCGAGGCCGACCAGGCGCTTCATGCCGCCGGGTTGACCAGGCGGAACACGGCTTCGACCACGTCATTGACGGTGCGCACCGACTTGAAGTCTTCGGCGGCGATTTTCTTGCCGGTCTGGCGCTTGATGTGGTCGAGCAGGTCGATGGCGTCGATGCTGTCGATTTCCAGGTCCTGGTACAGGTTGGATTGCAGGCTGATGCTAGCGGGGTCGAGTTCGAACAGTTCGACCAGGGCGTCGCTGAGGATGTGGTAGATGTCTTCGCGGGTTTGCATGGTGCGGTCTCAGGCGGCCTGGCGGGCGGTGACGAACGCGGCCAGGGTGGCGACGTTGGTGAAGTGGTTACGGGTGTCCTTGGCGTCGGCATCGATCTTGATGCCGTAGCGTTTCTGCAGGGCCAGGCCCAGCTCCAAAGCGTCGACCGAGTCCAGGCCCAGGCCTTCGCCGAACAGCGGTTGCTGGTCGTCGATGTCCTGCACGCTGATGTCTTCGAGGCCCAGGGCGTCGATGATCAATTGTTTGAGGTCACGGTTGAGGTCTTGTAGTGGCACGCTCATCGGTGGCGAGCTCCTTGATGTAGTACTGGTGCAGGTAGTCGTTGAGTTTGCGCGACGCTTGCGGCGCAGGCCCCTGCGCGGCGAACGCCTGGGGGTCGATATCGGCGCCGACGTTCAACGTGAAATGCACGCGGCGTCTGGGGATGCGGTACCAGGGTTCGTTCTTGGTCAGTGTGGTGGGGCTGACCGTGATCGTTACCGGCGTGATGATTTTCGCACCGCGCAGGGCAATCGCCGCAGCGCCGCGATGAAAGGCCGGCGCCTGGCCGGGCGGTGTGCGCGTGCCTTCAGGGAAAATGATCAGCGACTGGCCCTGGCGCAGCGAGGCTACGGCATTGTCGAGCATGTCCATGCTGCCGTCATTGCCAATGTACTGAGCTTCGCGGATCGGGCCACGGGTAAAGGGGTTGCCGAACAGGCTGTGCTTGACCACGCAGTTGGCGTGGCGCACCAGGCCGATGAGGAACACCACGTCGATCAGCGAAGGGTGGTTGGCGATGATCAGCTGGCCAGGGCGGCCCAGGCGGTCGGCGCCGTCGATTCGATACGTGAGTACGCCAAGGCCGTGCATCAGGCGAACGAAGCGCCAGAACAGCCAACTGATGGTATGGCGGGCACGCTGGCGATGGCGCACCGCGCCGCCAGGTAGGCAGGCCAGCAGGGGGAACACCAGCAGCCCGAGGCACAGGCTGCCCAGGCCGAACACGCAAAAGCTCACGGCGGTGGCCAGCAGGCGCCAGTAATAGGCATCGCGGAATCTGCTCACGGCTGTCGTTGCCAGTTCCATGCGCGGCGCTTCCACGAGTGAGTGAAGGTATTCCGCCCATTGAGTGTGGCGTGCAGCCAGCTCAAGGCATGCGGCAGTTCGGTCGGTTGAGCAGACGAGGAGGGCTGCGCTGCCAGGCGCCACTGCGTGCCAGGGGTCAGCAACAGGCCCACCGCGTAGGTGAACGGCACATCATCGATCCATGGCCGGTAAACCTCGGCCGGCAGTTCCTCGGTCACGATCAGCAGTACCGCCGGCGCGCCTTCGGCCAACAGCGCGGCAGCCTCGAGCACACCTTGCTCGAAGCCGTCGCCGGCAGCGGCCAGGGCGGTCATCTCGCTGGTCTCGCCGCGCAGGATCGACCACAGGCCTGGCACTGCGTTGTGAACCGAAAGGCTGAACTGGGTAGGCGACAGCGGCTGCTGCTCGGCCAGTTCGCAGAGCATGGAAAAGGTGCGGGGGGTTTCACCATGGCGCGAGACGAATACCAGCGGCAATGCTTCGCGCCCTTCGGCCAGCGGCCAGCCCACGGCGAAGGCCATGCGTGCCAGGTGGCTGAGGCGACGACGCTGCAGGGCCGGCAGGAACGACACGTCCGGCGCCGGCCCGTCGCCCTGTGGGCGCAGGCTGCCTTGCGCCCAGGCCTGCCAGTCGGCAGGCGTCTGCAGGCCTGGGGCCCAGGCGCGCCATTGGCTGATATCGAAGGTGATCACGATGTTTTCTGACTTCCCGCCCTATGGGTTTCCTGCGCAGGGAGCAACGCGAAACCGGGTTGGCGCATTTGCCGAATGGCGCGCGATTATCCCGGTGCCGGGGGTGTGTAGCAAACACAGGTTACATGATTGCCATCAGACAATGGCTATGCCTGAATGCGTCAATATCGGTATCTGCTGTAGGTGATTTCCGATGGACGGTGCGGGACGGTTACTGGTCGCCGTTTGCTTGTGTTGCGGCAAGAGTTGCTGGCCAATGCCGTTGCGCCGCCACATACTCGGGCATTCGTTGATACACGGAGGTCTCTCATGCGGCGCGTGGTGTTCAATCAGAAAGGCGGTGTTGGCAAATCGAGCATCGCTTGCAACCTGGCGGCGGTGAGCGCCAGCGAAGGTTATCGGACCTTGTTGATCGACCTGGATGCCCAGGCCAACTCGACCCAGTACCTGACCGGCCTCACCGGCGATGACATCCCCATGGGCATCGCAGATTTCTTCAAGCAAAGCCTGTCCAGCGGGCCGTTCAGCAAGAAGAACAAGGTCGATATCTACGAAACCCCGTTCGACAACCTGCATGTGGTGACTGCAACGCCAGAGCTGGCCGATTTGCAACCCAAGCTCGAGGCCAAGCACAAGATCAACAAGCTGCGTAAGTTGCTCGACGAGTTGGACGAGGACTATGAACGCATCTACATCGATACGCCGCCTGCGCTTAATTTCTATGCGGTTTCTGCATTGATTGCAGCGGATCGCGTGCTCATCCCTTTCGACTGCGACAGCTTTTCGCGCCAGGCGCTCTATGGCCTGCTGGCTGAAATCGAGGAGTTGAAGGACGACCACAATGAAGACTTGATGGTCGAAGGCATCGTGGTCAACCAGTTCCAGTCCCGCGCCAGCCTGCCGCAGCAGATGCTCGACGAGCTGCTGGCTGAGGGTTTGCCGGTGTTACCGGTGTACCTCAACAGCTCGGTGAAGATGCGCGAGTCGCATCACGCCAGCTTGCCGCTGATCCACCTGGAGCCACGGCACAAGCTGACCCAGCAGTTTGTCGAGTTGCACTCGCTGCTTGAGGAGAATGGCTGAGGGCCTGGCTTGGGATCTTCAGCGCCCATGAGATCGAGCGCCGCGCGGGCGGCGCTCGATCTCATGGGCACAGAACAACTCAAGGCATGCACCTCCAAGCCATCACGAAGAACAGCTGATTTCCAGGTGCTTGCCCCATTCCGGCGGCCGTTCGGCGTAGCCCTGCATGCCGGCTTGTTCCTCGAATGGCGTGCTCAGCACCTGATGCAGCCGCCGCACTTCGCTGTAATCCCCCGCTTCAGCCGCTTCGATGGCCTTTTGCGCCAGGTAGTTGCGCAGCACATACAGCGGGTTCACGGCATGCATGCGCTCACGGCGGCCTTCTGCGTTGCCGGTTTCGCGCTCGCAGCGCGCCAGGTAGTCCGCGCCCCAGGCATCGAAGCCGGCCAGGTCGATGAAGTCCTCGCGTACCACCTTCAGCGCTTCGGCGGCCGGCTGCTCGCCCAGCTTGCGGAAGAACAGGTTGTAGTCCACACCACCGCTCTGCATGCGCTGCAGCAGGCGCTCGACCAGTGCCATGTCGTCGTCCTCGGCATTGGTAAGGCCCAGTCGCCGGCGCATCAAGTCCAGGTAATGCGCCTGGTACAGTGGCAGGAACAGCCCCAGCGCCTCCTTCAATGGCTCGACCTCGATCACCGTGGTCAGTGCCTGGGCCAGGGCGCTCAGGTTCCAGTGGGCGATCGGTACCTGGTTGGCGTAGCTGTAGCGGCCGCGATCATCGGAATGGTTGCAGATGAAATTGGCGTCGAAGTCGTCGAGGAAAGCGTAAGGGCCGAAATCGAAGGTGATGCCCAGGATAGACATGTTGTCGGTGTTCATGACCCCGTGGCAGAACCCGTAGGCCTGCCAGCGCGCTATCAGCTCGGCGTTGCGCTCGACGATGGTGCGGAACATGGCCAGGTATGGCTGCTCGGCCGCGCGGCACTCGGGGTAGTGTTGCTCCAGCACATGGTCGATCAGCACACGCTGCTGTTCTGGCTGCTTGGTGTAGTAGAAGTATTCGAAATGGCCAAAGCGCACGTGGCTCTGCGCGACGCGGGTGAGCATGGCGGCACGCTCTTGGGTTTCGCGCCATACCGGGGTGCTGGAGCCGATCACGCACAACGCCCGGCTGCTGGGGATGCCCAGGGCATGCAGGGCTTCGGAGGCAAGGAATTCACGAATCGACGAGCGCAGCACGGCGCGGCCGTCACCCATGCGTGAGTACGGCGTCTGGCCGGCGCCCTTGAGGTGCAGGTCCCAATGCTCGCCCGCTTCGTTGAGCACCTCGGCCAGCAGCAAGCCGCGGCCATCGCCCAGGCGTGGGTTGTATGAGCCGAACTGGTGGCCGGAATAGACCATCGCGCGCGGGTCGGCCTCTTCCCAGAGTTTCTGGCCGCTGAACACTTCAGCGAACAGGGCCGAATCGGCCTGGGTTGGGTCCAGGTCGAGCAAGGCCATGGCCGACTCGCTTGCCACCACCAGGCGCGGCTCTGCGATGGGTTCGGGCAGGACCTGGGTAGAGAACGCATCGCCCAGGCGGGCGAAGCGGTTGTCGAAGGTGAGTTGGTCGAGGGCTTTCACGGGCTGCTCCTGGGGTTCAGCACAGAATAAAGCATTCGAGCCCACTCAGGCCTGTGCAGTGCCATCGGGTTTTGGCTGTTCCACAGGTATCAGCTGCTGCTTGCCACCTTTGGTGTCCATCAGGAACACCTCGACCTGGCGCACCGAGATCTTGATGTCGTGGGCCTTGAACTCGCGGTTGATGTAGCGGTTGATCTCGTCGAGCGTCGGGTTGCGGTCGCCCAGGTCGCGTACGTGCATGCGCAGTTCGTGGTCCAGCGAGCTTTCGCCGAAGTTGAGGAAGTACACGATCGGCTCCGGGTCCTTGAGCACCCTTGGGTTCTCATGGGCGCCCTTGAGCAGCAGGTCGCGCACCAGGTCCAGGTCGGAGCCGTAGTCGATGCCCAGCTTCAGCGTCACCCGGGTGACCGTGTCGGTCAGCGACCAGTTGATCAGCTGGCCGGTGATGAAGGTCTTGTTGGGGACGATGATGTCCTTGCGGTCGAAGTCGGTGATGGTGGTGGCGCGGATGCGGATCTTGCTGACCGTACCGGACAGGTTGCCGATGGTGATGGTGTCGCCGATGCGCACCGGGCGCTCGAACAGGATCATGATGCCGGAGATGAAGTTGGCGAAGATCTCCTGCATGCCGAAGCCCAGGCCCACCGACAGCGCTGCCACCAGCCACTGCAGCTTGTCCCAGCTCACCCCCAGGGTCGACAGGGTGCTGACGATACCGATGCCGACGATGGTGTACGACAGCAGCGTGGTGGTGGCGTAGGCGCTGCCCTGGGCCAGGTTCAGGCGTGACAGCACCAGCACTTCAAGCAAGCCGGGCAAGTTGCCGGCCAGGGCAAAGGTAATGCCGACGATCACCAGCGCGCCGAGCAGGTCGCCGAGGCTGATCGGCACCATGCTGGCGGCGCTGCCGGTGCCGCTGGTGTACTCGTACAGGGTGAAGTTGTTGAGGTATGAGAACACCGAGATCAGGTCCGACCATACCCAGTACAGGCCAGCAATGAAGCCGCCGAGCAAGGCCAGGCGGATCAGGCGCAACGACTGCTGGTTGACCTGTTCGATGTCAAGTGTGGGCTCTTCGGTGATGACTTCGCCATCCAGCCCTTCCTTGGCTGCCGCACGTTTGCTCAGGGCACGCTGGTAGGCCAGGCGCCGTGCGGCCACCGACAGCCCACGCACGAACGCGGCCTCGATCACCAGCCAGAACATCAGCAGGTACAGGGTGTAGATGAGGCGGTCGGTGAGCTTGAGCGCGGTGTAGTAGTAGCCGAAGCACACCGCCACGAACAAGGCGATCGGCAAGGCGGTGAAGGCGACCCCGACGGCCCTGCGGAATAATGAGGTGTCGCGGTGCGCCGGGCTGCTGGCCAGCAGGCGGCTGAGCAACCACGCCATCAGGGCATAGCAGGTGAGCACCACGCCGATACCCAGCACGTCCTCGGCAAGCGCCGAAGGCTGATGTTCAGCCACCGCCACTACGCCGACCAGGGCCAGCACCACGGTGCCCAGCCGGCGTACCCAGCCTCGCAGGAACTCGACCTGCGGCTTGTGCCAGCGGAAGTGGATTTCCGCCACGCCGCCGGGGGCAAGGATGCGATAGGCGGTATAGAACACCAGCCAGGCCTGCGCCAGCTGCCACAGTGCAGCGCCCAGGTTGGCGTTCTGCCCGCGGGCGTCGATCTGCAGGGCGTAGCTGCACAGCGCCAGGCCGAGGCTCACCGGCATCGCCAAGAGAATGTTGATCAGGATGGCCTGCGGCGTGTGCCACTGGCTGTCACGGCGGAAATGGCCGATGTCCTGGTGCACCTTGCTCAGCCGCTGGTAGAGGTATTTGCGGCGCCACAGCAGGGCGCCGATCACCAGCAGCAAGGGCAGGAACAGCAAGGGGCGCTGGCTCAGGCCGTCGCCCAGCTCCTTGAGGCCCGAGCCCCAGGGCAGGTCGGCTACCTGTTTGGCAAAGCGTTCCGGGACATATTTCAACCAGTCCCAGTCCAGCGGCTTGTTGCTGGGGATCCAGAACATCTGCTCGTCGAGGGTGGTGCGCAGGCCTTGCGCGGTGCCGAGCAGCTGCTTCTGGTTGAGCTGCAGGGTGATCGATTCGTTGAGCAGCGCCGACAGTTCACGGTTCAGGCGTTCGAGCAGGTCGCTGCGGGTAATCGCCACTTCCAGCAGGGCTTTGCGCAGGGCAGGGGTGACGTCTTCCTGCGGCTGGCTGGCCAGCAGCTTGTCGACATAGGTCACCGGGCTGCTCATCTGCTCGCGCTGCTGGTTGATCTCGAACTGGTACAGGCGGATATCGGCAATCTGGTCAGCCAGGTCGCGGTCGAGCTTCAGGTGCGGCAGCGCCTGCTTTTGTTTGTAGAGGATCTTCGACAGCAGCAGGCTGCCCTTGAGCACGCTGATTTGCTCGTCCAGCGCCTGGTCTGCCTGGGTCAGGCTGTCGAGCTGCTGTTTGGTGCGCAGGTTCTGCTGGGTCAGCTCGTTGAGGCGGTCGGTGCTCTTGAGCAGGTAATCGGACAGCTTCAGGTTGGCCGCGCTTTCACTGGCCAGCAGGCTGCTGCCGCCGGCTTTCTGGGCTTCGATCGACTGCTGGGTGACCGTCTGCTGCGATTGCGCCAGGCGCTTTTCGTTGATCAGCGTCTGCAGGTCCTGGATTTCCTGTTCCAGGCGGGCGGCGCGTTCGACCAGCAGGTCATGGCGGGCATTGCCGAGGTCTTGCAGCAGGCCGTTGCCGGCCAGTTCCTGGCGGCGTAGCAGGGTCACCGCGTTGATTGAGGCCAGTTCGGCAGCAAGCTGGTTGCGCTGGTCGGCATTGATCGATTTGCCGCCGTCCTTGCCGCTTTTGAGGATGTTGTTGATCTGCTGGCTGCGCGTCTGGTTGTTGCTGATTTCAGCCTGGGCGCGTTCGGGGCGTGTCTGCGAATTGATGATCAGGCTGTTGGCATCCGACAGCGCCTTTTGCAGCTCGCCCTGCTGGGTGTTGCGCTCGCTGAGCATCTGCTCCAGCTGCGGCACGTTGAGGCTGGCGTAGCGCTGGGCGACCGGTTGCGGTTTGCTGTCCTTGAGCTTGGCCAGCTCCTTTTGGCTGTCGCTGGTCTCTTTCGGCGCGCCGGCCAGCTGCTGCTTGAGCGCAGCCAGCTTCTTCTCGCTGTCTTCCTTGTTGGCGAGCAGGCTCAGCGTCTGTTCGAGTACCTGTTGCAAAGCCTTCTGATCGGCTTCGGGCAGCTTGCGTTCGGCGATCTTGTCGAGGCTGTGCTGGATGCTGGCAGCGGTAGGTGCTTCGGCGGCGGTAGCCGCGAACGAAAGGGACAGACACAGCCCGAACAGGGCTGTGCGAAGGTACACGCGCAGGGACATAGGCAGACTACTTGTGGATCAGGCGGTAACGGAGTTTAGAGGAACAATCCTGGTCCGGGTCGCGTTCCTTCGGGGAATCTGACGCCCACTTTCTGGATCTTGTTCCCGTCCATGGTCGCCACGGTCCAGATCGTGCCGTGCCATTCGACCTGGTCGCCTACTACTGGAGCGCCTCCGACCTTCTGTCGGATGAACTGCGCCAGCGGCATTTTCGCGTCCAGGCCGTCGAGTTTCAGGCCGTAAAGCGCAGCCACAGCACCCAGTTCAGCATCGCCTTCGAGCACGAAGTCGCCGAAGAAGCGCAGGTCCAGGCCGCGCTGCGGCGCCTGGCTGAACAGCTTGCCCAGTGCCGGCAGGTTGTGTTCGTGGCCGATTACGCAAAGCATGTCGCCCACCTCGAGCACGGTACTGCCCGAGGGGTGCAGCAACTGCTCGCCACGGAACAGCGCAGCGATACGGGTGCCCTCGGGCATCTTCAGCTCGCGCAGGGCGGCGCCGATGCACCACTTTTCCGCACCCAGGCGGTAGACGAACAGCTCCCACTCGCTGGTGATGTGCACCTCAAGCGCAGAGCGCGAAATGGGCGCAGGGTCCGGCGGTACCGTGACCTTCAGCAGTTTGGCCATCCAGGGCAGGCTGGTGCCCTGCACCAGCAGCGAAACCAGCACGATGAAGAACGCCAGGTTGAAGAACAGCTGCGCGTCCGGCAGCCCGGCCATCAGCGGGAACACTGCCAGAATGATCGGTACCGCACCGCGCAGCCCTACCCAGGAAATGAAGCCTTTTTCGCGGCCGTGGAAGGCCTTGAACGGCAGCAGGGCGGCTACCACCGACAACGGCCGGGCAATCAGGATCATCCACAGCGCCAGGCCCAGCGCCGGCAGGGCGATGGGCAGCAAATCGTGCGGGGTGACCAGCAGCCCGAGCACCAGGAACATGCCGATCTGTGCCAGCCAGGCCATGCCGTCGAGCATGTGCAGGATGCCGTGGCGGCTGCGGATCGGTTTGTTGCCCAGCACCAGGCCGCACAGGTAAACGGCGAGGAAGCCGCTGCCATGCAGGGCGTTGGTCAGCGAGAACACCACCAGGCCACCGGCGACCACCAGGATCGGGTACAGGCCGCCGGCGAGGTTGATCCGGTTGACCAGCTGCAGCATCAGCCAGCCGCCGCCCAGGCCGAGCAGGCCACCGATGCCGAATTCGCGCAGCAGGTGGGTCAGCAGGCTCCAGTGCAGGCCGGTCTGGCCGCTGGCGATCATGTCGATCAACGTGACCGTGAGGAATACGGCCATCGGGTCGTTGCTGCCCGATTCGATTTCCAGCGTGGCGGTAACCCGTTCGTTCAGGCCTTTGCCGCCGAGCAGCGAGAACACCGCCGCAGCGTCGGTGGAGCCGACGATCGCGCCGATCAGCAGGCCCTGTATCAGGCTGAGGTTGAACAACCAGGCGGCAACCAGGCCGGTGAGGGCGGTGGTGATCATCACCCCTACCGTGGCCAGCGAAAGGGCCGGCCACAAGGCCACGCGGAAGCTGGCCACCCGCGTGCGCAGGCCGCCGTCCAGCAGGATCACTGCAAGTGCCAGGTTGCCCACCAGATAGGCGGTCGGGTAGTTGTTGAAGATGATGCCGCCACCGTCCACGCCGGCGACCATGCCGACGGCCAGGATGATGACCAGGATCGGGATGCCCAGGCGCGACGACAGCGAACTGACCAGGATACTTGCGCCCACCAGCAATGCGCCGATCAAGAACAGGCTGTTGATGGTGCTTGCATCCAAAGGCAGGTACTCCGGGACAGCGCGGGGAAAAGGGACTTGCTGGAAAGGTCTAGCAGGTCGCGTGCCAATCGATTCTAACCTGATGAATTGGCAGCATGTAAAGCGTTTCTGCAGATGTAGAAAAGGCACCGCGGTGGGTGCCTTTTCTTGTGTTGCGTATGCGCGCCCCATCGCCGGCAAGCCGGCTCCCACAGGATGATCACAGGCCAGAGGGCGGCGCTGTACCTGTGGGAGTCGGCTTGCCGACGATGAGGCCGGTGCTGATCAGCCCTGCTTCACTTCACGCATCGGCTTGCCCTTCACCGGCGCACCGTTGGCCACGTAGTACTTGGCGGTGCTGCGCGGCAGTGGCTTGCGGCCACGGATCTTGTCCGAAATCTTCTCGGCAATCATGATCGTGGTGGCGTTGAGGTTGCCGGTGATGATGATCGGCATGATCGAGGCATCGACCACACGCAGGCCCTGCATACCGTGCACGCGGCCTTCGCCATCGACCACCGCCATGTCGTCGGTGCCCATCTTGCACGAGCAGGACGGGTGGAAGGCGGTTTCGGCGTGCTCGCGGATGAACTTGTCCAGCTGCTCGTCGGTTTGCACATCGGCGCCCGGGCTGATCTCGCGGCCACGGTAGGGGTCCAGCGCTGGCTGGGCCATGATTTCCCGGGTCAGGCGGATACCGTCACGGAACTCCTGCCAGTCCTGCTCGGTGGCCATGTAGTTGAACAGGATGCTCGGGTGCTGGCGCGGGTCCTTGGACTTGGCCTGGATGCGGCCACGGCTTGGCGAACGCATCGAGCCCATGTGCGCCTGGAAGCCATGCTCCTTCACGCCATTGGAACCGTTGTAATTGATCGCTACCGGGAGGAAGTGGTACTGGATGTTCGGCCACTCGAATTCAGGGCGGGTACGGATGAAACCACCGGCCTCGAACTGGTTGCTGGCGCCGATGCCGGTGCCGTTGAACAGCCACTCGGCACCAATGGCCGGCTGGTTCCACCACAGCAGCGACGGGTACAGCGACACCGGCTGGGTGCAGGCGTACTGCAGATACAACTCGAGGTGGTCCTGCAGGTTTTCGCCGACGCCCGGCAGGTCGTGCACAACCGGGATGTCGAGGCTTTCCAGCAGGGCGCGCGGGCCCACACCGGAGCGCTGCAGCAGTTGCGGCGAAGCGATGGCGCCGGAGCTGACGATCACTTCCTTGCGGGCACGGGCTTCGACGCGCTCTTCGCTGTCGCCAACCAGGTAGGTCACACCAACGGCGCGCTTGCCGTCGAACAGTACGCGATCGCTCAGGGCGTGGGTGACGATGGTCAGGTTAGGGCGCTTCTTGGCCTGGTCCAGGTAACCGCGTGCGGTGCTGGAACGGCGACCGTTCTTGGTCACCGAACGGTCCATCGGGCCGAAACCTTCCTGCTGGTAGCCGTTCAGGTCTTCGGTGCGTGGGTAACCGGCCTGTACGCCGGCCTCGACCATGGCGTGGAACAGCGGGTTGTTGCCGGCCTTTGGCGTAGCAACGCTGACCGGGCCTTCGCCGCCGTGGTAGTCGTTGGGGCCGATGTCGCGGGTTTCCGCTTTGCGGAAGTACGGCAGGCAGTCCAGGTAGGTCCAGTCTTCCAGGCCTGGCAGTTCTGCCCAGCCGTCGAAGTCCATGGCGTTACCGCGGATGTAGCACATGCCGTTGATCAGCGAAGAGCCACCCAGGCCCTTGCCGCGGCCACATTCCATGCGGCGGCCGTCCATGTGCGGCTCTGGGTCGGTCTCGTAGGCCCAGTTGTAGCGGCGGCCCTGCAGCGGGAAGGCCAGTGCGGCTGGCATCTGGGTGCGGAAGTCGAAGCGGTAGTCGGGGCCACCGGCTTCGAGCAGCAGTACGGTGACGCTGGCGTCTTCGGTCAGGCGGGTGGCCAGGGTGTTACCGGCGGAGCCGGCACCGACGATGATGTAATCGAATTCTTGGGACATGTAAGTACCCTCGTTTGCGGTGTGATCAGGGAGCGGAAACGCCCGTGCGCAATGGCACGGGCGTGGCTAGACAGGGTTTAGAAAACCGAGTTGTAGCCGCCCAGCTCGACCTGGACCGACTTGATGCGAGTGTATTGAGCCAGCGAGCTGACGCCGTTTTCACGGCCCACGCCCGACTGCTTGTAGCCACCAACCGGCATTTCGGCCGGCGATTCACCCCAGGCGTTGATCCAGCAGATGCCGGCTTCAAGCTTGTGGATGATGCGGTGGGCGCGGGTGATGTCGTTGGTGCACACGCCAGCGGCCAGGCCGTAATCGGTGTCGTTGGCGCGGCGGATGACTTCTTCTTCGGTCTCGTAGCTCAGGATGCTCATCACCGGGCCGAAGATCTCTTCCTTGACGATGGTCATGTCGTCGGTGCAGTCGGTGAATACGGTCGGGGCCACGAAGGCGCCCTTGGCCAGATCACCTTCGGTCAGACGCTCGCCACCGCACAGTACGCGGGCACCTTCTTCTTTACCCTTGGCGATGTAGCCCAGCACGCTTTCCATGTGCTGGAAGCTGACCAGCGGGCCGAAGTTGGTGTTTTCGTCTTCAGGGTTGCCAATACGGATGCGCGCTACGCGCTCGGCGATCTTGGCTTCGAAGGCGGCTTTCATCTCGGCAGGGATGAACACGCGGGTGCCGTTGGTGCAGACCTGGCCGGAGCTGTAGAAGTTGGCCATCATGGCGATGTCGGCGGCCTTGTCCAGGTCGGCGTCGGCGCAGATGATCAGTGGCGACTTGCCGCCCAGTTCCATGGTGACTTCCTTGAGCGAGGAGCTCGAGGCGCTGGCCATGACTTTCTTGCCGGTGGTGGTGCCGCCGGTGAAGGAGACTTTCTCGATGCGCGGGTGCTCGGTCAGCCAGGTGCCGACTTCGCGGCCGCTGCCGGTCAGCACGTTGAACACGCCGTCCGGCAGGCCGGCTTCGGTGTAGATCTCGGCGAGTTTCAGGGTGGTCAGCGAGGTGACTTCCGAAGGCTTGAAGATCATCGCGTTGCCGGCAGCCAGGGCTGGAGCGGATTTCCACAGGGCGATCTGGATCGGGTAGTTCCAGGCGCCGATACCGACGGTCACACCCAGCGGCTCGCGGCGGGTGTAGACGAAGGAGCTTTCACGCAGCGGGATCTGCTCGCCCTCGATGGCCGGTACCAGGCCTGCGTAGTACTCCAGCACGTCGGCGCCGGTGACGATGTCGACGTAGCGGGTTTCCGAGTACGACTTGCCGGTGTCCAGGGTTTCCAGCTGGGCCAGTTCGTCGTTGCGCTCGCGCAGGATGTCGACGGCACGGCGCAGGATGCGCGAACGCTGCATGGCGGTCATCGCGGCCCAGATTTTCTGGCCGCGCTCGGCGCTTTCGACGGCTTTTTCGACGTCGGCCTGAGTGGCGCGCTGCACATGGGCGAGGACTTCGCCGGTGGCCGGGTTGATGGCTTCGAAGGTGGCGTCGGTGCCAGCGTCGACATAACCGCCATCAATGTAGAGTTTTTGCGTTCCGAAACGGGCCATAGTGTCCTCGCAAGTGCAGTGTGTGGTTGGCTTGCGCGTCACGCTCCTGCCGTGTTGGCAAGGGCCGTGCGCGCTTGTTCAGCGGCCTGGTCCGATGTGTCCAGGGTGTGCTGTTTAGCCAGTTGTAGATCCATGTATTCGTATGCAATCCGTATCGCCTGGTCGGTGTCGAATGCATCTCCCGACAGGGCGCCACGCAGCCACAAGCCGTCGATCAGGGCCGCCAGGCCGCGGGCGGCCTTGCGCGCATGGTATAGCGGCAGGACGCGGCGGAACTGGCAGCACAGGTTGGAGTAAAGGCGGTGATCGTTGATCCGCTGCAACCTGTGCAAATCGGGCTGGTGCATGCTGGAAGCCCAGAAGGCCAACCAGGTTTTCATTGCCGGGCCGTTCACCTGGCTGGCATCGAAGTTACCTTCGATGATCACCTTCAGGTGGGCGCGCGGGCTGTCGTCCGTCAGGGCCTGGCGACGTGCTCTAACGCCTTCGTTGAGCATGTTCATGATGTAACCCATCGTCGCTGCGATCAGGCCGTTCTTGTCCCGAAAGTAGTGACTGATGATGCCGTTCGACACGCCGGCCAAACGGGCAATGAGCGCAATGCTGGCATCTCCCAGCCCCACCTGATCGACCGCTAGCAGGGTGGCTTCGATCAATTGTTGGCGGCGGATGGGTTGCATACCGACCTTGGGCATCTTGCATTCTCCTCAGGCCTGACAAGCAGACGACAAGCGGCTGACTCGGCGAAGGCCAGTCTATTTTGTTTTGATTGAACGTTCAATCAATAAAGAATAAGCTCTGCGACAATTTGTGCCATTGACAGTTTTTCAGGCTGCTTCGAGCGCACGGATTGACACCCCAGGAAATCGCGTAACCCCCGGAATACAAGGCGTTGACGGGCATGAGCGATGCGAAATGCAGATTCTGCCGAACGGTCATCGACCTGCGGCAGGCCCTTGGAGCGGGCGGGGTGCTCTGTGACGAATGCGCGCACCACGCTGTTGGGCGCGGCATTTATTGCAGACCACCTGTCTGTTTTTTTGCAACGTATCGATTCGGGATCACGGTTTCCAGGGTGCTTTTATAACACCTGACGCAGTGGGGGTATTCCACCAATTGCTCGGGAAAAGACTGATTAGCCTCCATAAGCCGTACTGCCCGGAGCATTCGTGCAATGAGTTCTGCCTCCCTAACCAAACCCCCCGCCGAGAGGGTACGGGTCAATCGCGTGGTGTTCTTCACCTCCGCGCTGATGATCCTCGTTCTGACTGCCTTGCTGATCGCTGTACCCGATACTGCCGGCCAAGTGCTGGGCGTAGCCCAGAAGTGGCTGACGCGCACCTTCGGCTGGTACTACATGCTGGTGATCTGCGGCTACCTGCTGTTTGTGGTTTTCCTGGCGTTCTCCGATTACGGCAAGCTCAAGCTTGGCGGCAAGGACGACCAGCCCGACTTCAGCTACGGGGCCTGGGCGGGCATGTTGTTCTCCTCTGGTATCGGTATCTCGCTGCTGTACTTCGGCGCCTCCGAGCCGCTGGACCACTACTTCAACCCACCTGAAGGCACGCCCGCCAGCCTCGAGGCCGCGCGCCAGGGCCTGCAGCTGACCTTCCTGCACTGGGGCCTGCACGGCTGGGCGATCTACGCCCTGGTCGGCCTGGCCGTGGGTTACTTCGCCTACCGCCACAATCAGCCGCTGGCACTGCGCTCGGCGCTGTACCCGCTGGTGGGTGAGCGCTGGGTCAAGGGTGCTGCCGGCAACGCGGTGGACATCTTCGGCATGTTCGTTACCCTGCTGGGCCTGGTAACCAACCTGGGTATCGGCTCGATGCAGGTGTCTTCGGGCCTGGAATACCTGTTCGGCATGGACCACAGCAAAACCAACCTGCTGGTAGTGATCCTGGTCATGGCCGGTGTGGCGACGGTGGCTGCGGTGTCGGGCGTGGAGAACGGCATTCGCCGCCTGTCCAACCTGAACATCATGCTGTTCAGCGGCCTGCTGATCTTCGTGCTGCTGGGCGGCGAAACCCTGCACTTGCTCAACGGCCTGGTGCAGAACGTCGGCGACTACCTCAATGGCATCGTGCTGAAGACCTTCGACCTGTACGTCTACGAAGGCGAAGCCGGCAAGTCCGAGCGCTGGCTCGGCCTGTGGACCGTGTTCTACTGGGCCTGGTGGATTTCCTGGGGCCCGTTCGTTGGTATGTTCATCGCGCGTATCTCCAAGGGCCGCACCGTGCGCCAGCTGGTCATGGGCGTACTGCTGATCCCGCTGGGCTTCACCTTGGCCTGGCTGTCGATCTTCGGCAACACCGCGCTGGACCTGGTAATCAACCAGGGCGCCGTCGAGCTGGGCAAGACCGCCCTCGAACAGCCGTCGATGTCGATCTACCAGTTGCTGGAGTACTTCCCGGCCGCCAAGATCGTGATCGGTGTGGCGGTGTTCGTAGGCTTCGTGCTGTTCCTTACCCCGGCCGACTCCGGCGCTGTAATGATGGCCAACCTGTCGTGCAAAGGCGGCAAGGTGGACGAAGACGCGCCGCACTGGATGGTCGTGTTCTGGTCGGTGATCATCACCCTGGTTACCATCGGCCTGCTGTTCGCCGGTAACTTCGAAGCCATGCAGACCATGGTGGTACTGGCCGGCCTGCCGTTCTCGGTGGTGCTGGTGTTGTTCATGTTCGGCTTGTACAAGGCCATGAAGCAGGATGTGGCGGTCGAGCAGGAGCGCGCCGAGCTGGCCGCCCGTGGCCGCCGCGGCTTCAGCGAGCGCCTGAGCCAGCTGGACCTGCAGCCCACCCAGGCCGTGGTGCAGCGCTTCATGGACAAGCACGTCAGCCCGGCGTTGAAAGAAGCCGCTGCACAGCTGCAGGGCTTGGGCTTCGAAGTGGAAACCCGCTTTGGCCAGTCGCGCAACCTGATGGGCTTGCGGGTGATGATGGAAGAGGGCAACCCATTCGTCTACGAAGTGAGCCTTGACGGCTACACGGCCGCGCCCAGCGAAGCGCCGGTCGACGGTGAGCCTGAGCTACGCCAGCGCTTCTACCGCGCCGAGGTCTACCTGCACGACGGCAGTCAGGAGTACGACCTGATGGGCTTTGCCCCGGAGCAGATCGTGCGTGATGTGCTCGACCAGTTCGAGAGCCATCGCCAGGTGCTGGGGCGTGTGTATAGCTGACCGGCGTACTGGGGCCGCAGAGCGGCCCCGGCATTCTTGAGTGCACAGCATTATGCCCCCACAGCGGGGCTTTTTATTGCGCACTGATTTAGATACCCCCAGCCCCGGCAGGCACCTGCTCATCCTCATGGATCACCTCGTCCAAGGAGCTTGCCCATGCCTACACCTCTGCCCCCCTCGACCGACTACCACGCGGCCGTGCGCATCGAGTTCGCCAACCGCCCCACGCTTCGTCAGGTGGCCGATAGACAACTGCTGGTCACGCTAACCGAGCATTTGCCGCTCCTCGCCAGCGCTGACCTGCCCTCAGCGGCATCACTGTTGCTGCAGGTCCCCAATGACAACGCTTCGATGCCGGTCCCCTACCTCAGCTGGACGCCCAGGCCTCTCCTCGACTGCGTGATGGAGGTGATGCAGCAAGGGCGGACCCTGGCCTCACTGGCCCCGCCGCAGGGTGAGTTCCAGCTCAGCGTCCAGACGCCGTATACCCTGCGTGGCGCTGATGGCCAGGCCATGCCGTTCACCGCGCTGAGCCTCACGGCGACCCTGCCGGCGCTCGAGGCGTTGTTATTGGCATTGCCGGAGTACTTTTGCCAGGCACAAGTCGACTACTGGACCCAGCCGGGCAGCCTCGGCGTGCCGCGTGAACGCTGGCTGAGCCAGCTGATTCGCTCGGCGTTGCTCCACAACTTGCCGCTTCAAGCGCTGGACAGGCTGCAACAGGGTTGTCTGCTTGGCTTGCTGAGCGGCGGCGCGCAACAGCCATCGGTCGCTGCGGTGGAGGTTCGTCTCAGCTATGGCCGCCAGTCATTCTCGCTATTGCTGCCAGAGCTGTTGGTCGAGGGCGAGCTGGATGAAGGCAAAGCCATTCTCTGGTGCTCACCCTCCAGTGTCATCCAGGCATTCACGTCACTGGATGACTTCGCTACAGGACTCTGCAAGTCATTGGCGCAGCAATACGATTTTGACACGATGGATTGGAGCCGCTATGCGCTGGAGGGAGACTGTTTTGCACAGCAATGTACGTTGCTGCTGGAAAACATGTTCGATTCTGCCCGCCGCCTGCGCTACGTGACCTTCGCAGACGTGGCGGCCATGGAGCAGGCCTACGCTGCCACGGTCGAGCCCTCACAATGGTTCATCGAAGGCTATCAAGCGATCGACGACGTCGGGTTCGATTTGCCACCCGGGCTTACTGGGGCAGGGCCGGCGCACAGCTTTGCCTACCAGGCCGGAATGTTCGAATTGGCGCTGGCCCAGGCACAGTCGGGGGGCCGCGGAGCATTGGACGGCATTCTCGATCTGCACAGCTACGCCAGTCGGGAGCTGCGTGCGCAAATGCTGCTGGACTTCCCCGACGATGCCAATTACTTCTCCGACGACCTGAAACTGAAGCTCATCGTCGCCCGGGGCAACCCAGGGGGCGCCGGTGCCGGCGTGGGCGGTGGCCTGGTGGACCCACCTCGCTATATCAGCCTGACCGAGTTCGCCATCGGCAACCTGGTCTCGCTGCAGGGTGCGACCTTGCACTCCATAGAACATCGCCGTGGCCAGCTGATCATGGACTGGATGACGCCGGCCTATGTAAAGTCACTGGTCGAGCGGGTGGATATCGGCGCGCACTACCCCGTGTATGTGGCCCGGCAACTGGATGACGCCGAGCGCCGTCCGCTGCGCGTCCGGCATTTTGCGCGTGAGTGGCGCTGCTCGCTATTGTTCAGTGCGCTATCGGCGAGCCTGGCCGGTACCTTGAGTGACGCCGCGCTGCAGTGCGTCACCGACTACTGTCGTGGGTTGCTGGACCCCAACCTGCCTGCCAGCGTGCTGATGCCCCTGGCGTTCAGTCGCGAGCCTGGCGCTAGCCAAGCGGATCAGGTAACGGGCATGTACGTCCTGTTTTGCACTGCGCCTTCTACCGTGCTGCTTTACCGCCCGCTCTATGGCAAAGCGGCGCTCAGTGAATTCGCCAGCCTGACGCAGATGATGGAGGCCATCCGCACGCCGGGCATGTTGCAGGACAGTATTCTGGCCTGGTTACCCGACCGCGCACGGGCCGTGTACGACAACGGCGGTTTTATCGAGCCCCACCTGCAGCGTCCGATCATCGACACGTCCGTGTTGCCGGAACCGGTACAGCCGCCTCGCTTCAAGGCCCAGTTCTGGCGGGTGGATGTCGATGCCTATCTATTCAAGGCCAATCGGGACCTGCTGGTGGAGTTGGCTGACCGGCAGACGATCTCCAATGCTCAGAGCCGCTGGGCGATCCTGCTCGAAGGTGCCTGGTTGCTGTTCAATGTGGCAACCGTGTTGCTGCGCGGCCCGGTGGCTACGGTGGCGTGGCTGGTGCTGGCGTTCAAGGGGCTCAAGGACGATCTACCGGCGCTGCGCAGTGGTACTGATTTCGAGCGTTCGGCTGCAGTCGTCGACCTGCTGTTGAACGCCTCGATGGCGCTCATGCACCTGCGGCTGCCCACCCCCATCAGCCCCGCTAAGCCGCTTGCCGTCGTACGCCCGCAGCGGGTTGGGCTGCCCGCGGCCCGGGCGCTCAAGGACCTTTCCGCAGCGCAGGCCGTGCAGGGCAAGGTCGGCCTGCCAGGGGCGCTGGGCTCGCAGGTGCGCACACAGCTGGATTTCAGCTGGCGTGGCCTGCAGGGCTTCAACATGCTTGAACCAGAGCAACGCAAGGCGCTGAGCGACTTGCGCTCGCCGGCCTCGCTAAACGGTCTTCAGCCGCTTCAAGCAGGGCCGCACCGAGGGCTGTATGAAATAGCTGGGCGCTACTACGTGGGGCTGGCCGGGGATATTTACGAGGTAACGGCGGGCACCGACGGTGTTCGTGTGGTGGGGGGCGAGGGGCACACCGGGCCATGGCTTGCGTTCGAGCATGGTCAGTGGCGCGTCGATGCCGCCTTGCGTTTGCGGGCCGGTATGCCCAAGACCCGGCGTGAGTTGCTGAGGGCGCAGAACGAGCAGCGGCTGGAGGCATTGCGCGCCGAGGAAGCACAGTGCGCCAGGCAGCACAATACCAAGGCCGAGTTGCTTAACAAGCACCGCGAGTTGTTGAAGGAGAAGGACAACCGGATCAAGGAGCTTGAGGCGAGCGAAGCACCTGACGAATTGACACGGCGGGAACTCGACCTGACCCGACGGCTGACAAAGCAGATCCGCCTCAAAGTTATTTATGAGCTCAAGGACGTGATCGACACCGACCTGGCGCACGACAATGTCATGGCCAAGCTCTACGGAATGCGGTTGGAGGATAAGCACTTTGTCACTGTCATGGTGGAACAACGCAGCACTATTCGCCAATACCTGATCGATAGCGTCTCCGCGTTTTACAACGAGTTGGCGAGCGTCATCAACAACGAAGGGCTCGATGACCTGGGCGAGCACATCAGCGTGCACCCTGAGGGCGAGACCGAAACAAGCCGGTACAAGCAGTTTCGCAGCACGCTGGAGACGGTGGTCAAGTGGGAAACCGACCTCGTCGAGATGTCTCAGGTCCTGGATCGGTTGGTAGAGCAAACCCTCAAGGATGATTCGATTCAATTCAAGAGCGAGCAGACCGGCGCGCGTATTAACAAGGACATCGAACTCAAGGAGATCATCGACAGGCGGCGGTTGTCAGCGATCGACCTCGAGTTCCGGCTGCTCCAGGACCTCGGCGAACTCTGCCTGGACCGGCTTGCCGATGTCGATGAGAGCGTGTTGCGCGATTATCACGATTACCTGGTCGGCGACGGCCTGAGAAGCGCAGGCAACGCCCATGGCGACCTCCACGGCAGCTCCCTGACACTTCCACAGCGGATGGAAGTACTGACAGGAGTTCTGGAAGCGTACGAAGAAGCCTTCACCATGGCCAGCTACCTGCGTAGCGTGGGTGGGGCGGCCGTGCGCGTCGAGCAGTTGCAGGCGTATCAAAAGGTGCTCGCCGAGCTGAAGAACGCCGCAGAAAAAGACTTGGCACAGCTGGTGAGGGAGAAAGAGCTGGAGGCCCCGCAGCTTTCCAAACCTTCGGTCTTTGCGCCCAGGGGCGGGCGGCGGCATCTGGTGCGCACCAGCAGGGGGCGCAGCGTGTTGGCGGAAGAATTCGATGTCGACGGTGTTGCTGTCGTACAGCAGCGGGACTTTCGCACCCAGCATGTGCTCAAGACGTTTCGTCAGCAAGGCCAGGAATGGGTAGAGGACGCTACACGGGACGCTGAACAGACCGGCTCACCCTCATCGCCCCGAGAGCCAGCGGTCAGTCCCGCCCGTGCCCGCGCCTTGATTACCCAGGCGGATTCGGTGATCTCGCTGGCCCGCAGTTATGTCAAGGACAACGAGCCACTCAACCTGTCGACGGTCATCGACGGGCATGTCCAGAAACTTGAGCAGGTCAAGGCGACGCTCAAGGCAGCGGGTTCGGACAAGGAGTTGCTCGATGATCTCCAACATGCCATCTCTCACCTGCAAGCAGTCGAGCGTGACTTGCTGACCAGTCTCTACCTGTCGACCAACCGCCCCAATGCCAACAGCCTTCGCTATCTGGTCAAGGAGAACAAAGTGAGCATTCACCGGGCTGGTCCGCGCAAGGCACTGGCCGGGGGCGACTACCTCGATATCTACGAAGTGCGGCGGCTGCCGCGTGAAGGCCAGGCAACCGGCGAGGGATTGTGGGAGGTGCATTTCCACTATCCGGCTGCCACAACACCTGTCAGCGAGTTCAGCCGGGGGCATCTGAAGCTCTGGTCGCAGCGCAAACTAGGGCGACAGGCGCAAATGCGCGCTGCCACTTCGGGCCGGGAGTTACTGGATATCTACCGTGCCGAATTGCGCTTGCGCGACATCGAAGGCGTCATTGAACTGAGCTGATCCGTCAGCGATTGCTGTAGCGGCCATGCCGGCCATGGGCCGGCATGGCTTGATTGGAACGCTCGCCGATCATCTGCTGCAGCGTGATCAACTCAATGCCCTGGCTTCGCAGGCGGGGCATTTCCCGTTCCAGCACGGCCAGCGTCTGTGGATAAGGATGGCCGATCAGCACGGCCGAACCCTGCCGTCGAGCCAGTGCCACGCCTTCCTGTAACTGAGCGGTGATGGCCTCGGTGGTACGCACATCGTCGAGAAACACATCGCGCGATACATTCGCCAGGCCGATGCGTTGGGCCTCGGCTGCGGCGACCGTGGCCGCACTGGTACGGCTGTCGACAAAGAACAGATGACGTTGCTGCAGCTCGCCCATCAGCCAGGCCATGGGCTGGCGTTGCGCGGTCATGCGGCTGCCCATGTGGTTGTTGATGCCGGCGGCGTAGGGCACCTTGGCCAGCGCAGCGTCGAGCCGCCTGGCCAGCTCCGTCAGCGCAACCTCCGGGTGCCAGGCATAAGGGCCTGTGGCCGGGTCCATGGGCATGTGCAGGATCACCGTCTTGCCGGCCTTGTGCGCCTGGCGCGCGAAAGCAGTGGCGTGCGGCGTGTCGGGCATGACCGCCATCGTCACCGGGCCGGGCAAGGCGAGGGTGCGGGTGTCACGCTCGCTGCTCTGGCCCAGGTCGTCGATGATGATGCTCATGTAGGCCTTGTTGGCCGGCGCCGCTTGGGCAGCACCGGCCAACAGGCAGACCAGCAGGCACAGCAGATAACGCATGGGGTGGGTCATTTGCCCGAGGTGATGTTCAAGCCCTTGAGCAGGCTCAGGGCCTGGCTCAGCTGGAAGTCATCGTCCTGTGGGCGTTCCTTGCGCTTGCTGCTGCCGGTCGGGCGGTCGGCGCCGCCGTTGCCGTTGCCCAGGTGGCCCTGCAGGTCGGCTTCCTTGAAGTTGTCAGTGTCAATTTCGGCCGTGAGTTTGGCCGGGCGCACTTCGATGTCCGGCACGATGCCCTGGGCCTGGATCGAACGGCCGTTGGGGGTGTAATACAGCGCGGTGGTGAGCTTCAGGGCGCGGTCGTTGGCCAGCGGCAGCACGGTCTGCACCGAGCCTTTGCCGAAGCTGTCGGTGCCCATCAGCACGGCGCGTTTCTGGTCCTGCAGGGCGCCGGCGACGATTTCCGAAGCCGAAGCACTGCCACCGTTGATCAGCACCACCAGTGGCACGCCTTCGCTGGCGTCGGCCGGGTCGGCCGAGAAGCGCAGTTCGGAGTTGGCGATACGGCCCTTGGTGTAGACGATCAGGCCTTTGGTCAGGAAGTGGTCGGCCACTTCCACCGCCGACTGCAGCACGCCGCCGGGGTTGTTGCGCAGGTCCAGGACCACGCCGCGCAGTTTTTTGCCGTTGTCCTTGCGCAACTTGGCCAGGGCCTTGCCCACTTCTTCGCCGGTTTTCACCTGGAACTGGGTGATGCGGATGTAGCCGTAGTCGTTTTCCAGCAGCTGGCTCTTCACGCTCTTGACCTGGATTACCGCACGGGCAAGGGTCACGTCGAACGGGTTGCCGCCGTCACGCACCAGGGTCAGGGTGATTTTTTCGCCGATCTTGCCGCGCATCTTGTCCACGGCTTCGGTCATGGTCTGACCACGAGTAGGGGCGCCGTTGATCTTCACGATGAGGTCGCCTGCCTGCACGCCGGCACGCGAGGCCGGGGTGTCGTCAATGGGCGAGACCACCTTGATGAAGCCGTCTTCCTGGCCCACTTCGATGCCCAGGCCGCCGAATTCGCCGCTGGTGCTTTCCTGCAGCTCCTGGAAGTCCTCGGGGCCAAGGTAGGCCGAGTGCGGGTCCAGGTTGCTGAGCATGCCTTTGATGGCGTTTTCGAGCAGGGTCTTGTCGTCAACCGGTTCGACATAGGCCGCCTTGATGCGGTCCATCACCTCGGCGAAGGTGCGCAGCTCTTCGAGCGGCAGCGGCGCCTTGGCGGTCACCTCGGTGGCCGGCACCGCGGCTGGCTTGGCGGCCTTGGCGGGCGCCGGTTCGGCAGCGAGGGCCAAGGGCGCGCCGACCGCCAGGGCGATGGTCAGGGCCAGCTGGGTGAGACGAGGCGAGTGCAGCATGTCGAACGAACTCCTGATCCTGTAGGCGCTCCCGGGGGAGCATCGGTGCAGCGCCGGGCGCTACGCCGTAAAAGTGAACTAACCTCGGCACCACTGCGACGGGTCGGTAGGCCGGCCCTGCTGGCGGATGGCGAAATACAAACCTGCGGCATCCTGGCCGCCGCTGTCGCCAACGGTGGAAATGGCCTCGCCGGCCTTGACGATGTCCCCGGCGCTCTTGAGCAGGCTCTGGTTGTGGCCGTAGAGGCTCAGGTAACCATTACCATGGTCGAGAATGACCAGAAGTCCAGCACCGCGCAACCAGTCGGCGAACACCACGCGCCCGCCGTGAACGGCGCGTACCTGGGTGCCGGGGTTGGCGCTGATCATCACCCCGTCCCACTTGGCGCGGGCATCGCTGCCACGGGCATCGCCGAAGCGTGCCAGCAATCGACCATTGACGGGCCAAGGAAGTTTTCCCCGTGCGGCAGAAAATGCACCGCCGTAGCTCGCGCTGTCACTGGAAACCAGCGGGCCAAGGGTGGTGCGGGCCTTTTTCGGCGGCTCGGTGATTGCTTCACGTTTGGCCAGGGCTTCCTGCTGGCGGCGCTTCTCGGCCTCCTGCTGGGCGAGCAGGGCCTTCTGGCGCGCTTCCTCGGCTTCGCGGGCCTGGCGGGCCAGGGTTTCCTCGATGGTCTTGAGCACCTTGGCCAGGTCTGCCTGGTCCTGCTCGCGGGCCTGCAGCTTTTGGTCGCGGTCTTTCATGTCGGTGTTGAGCTTGGCCAGCACCTGCTGGCGCTTGCCGCGCTCGGCTTCGAGGGCCTGGCGGCGGCTGTCGAGGTCGGCGCGCTGGGCCAGCAACTGTTCCTGCTGGCGGGAGATGTCCTGTTCGACATTGGCCAGCTGGCGCAAGGTCTCGTTGAAGGCGCGCAGTTGCTCCATGCGGGCCTTGCTCAGGTAGTCGTAGTAACTGAGGGTGCGAGCGAATTTCTCGGGGTTCTGCTGGTTGAGCAGCAGCTTGAGGTATTCCTCGCGACCGTTGTTCTGGTAGGCCGACCGCGCCTGGATGGCGATCAGGCGCTGTTGTTCAACGCGGGAGCTCTGGAGTTTTTTTTTCTCGGTATCAAGGCGCTCCAGATCGCCCTCGGTCTTTTTTAATTCTTGTTGCAGGGCCTCCACCTGCTTCTCGAGGTTGCCGATGTCGGTCTCGGTGGCTTTGAGGTCTTTCTGCACGCCGGCCTTTTCTTCCTGGAGCTTGCCCAGCGTCTTCTTGAGCTCGGCGATGTCCTGGCGGGTGGCGTCCAGTTGTTGCTGGGTCTGCACGCGCTCGTCGGCGAAAGCCGGGCTGAGCAGGCAAGACAGGGCTAGGAGGATCAGGGCGCGAAGCATGAGGTTGGGCGTACCAAGGATGGAGACTGGCCTAGTATGCCCGCCTGTGCCTGCAAAAAAAACGCCTCGCTGCGGGTGCAGAGGGGCGTTGGTCCGGAATTCATGTGCAATTGGGGCCGCTTCGCGGCCCATTCGCGGGGCAAGCCCGCTCCCACAGAAGTTGCGTCAACTTCTAGAAATGTCAGACGGTTGCCCCAAAAAAGCTGCGCTAGCCCCTGTGGGAGCCGGCTTGCCGGCGAAAGGGCCGCAAAGCGGCCCCTGGTTTCAGGCGTCTACCAGAATCGAAGTACCCGTCATTTCGGCAGGTTTTTCCAGCCCCAGCAGCTTGAGCATGGTCGGTGCCACGTCAGCCAGCACGCCGCCCTCGCGGACCTTGACCGGGCGCTTGCCCACATAGATGAACGGCACGGGTTCAGTGGTGTGAGCGGTGTGCGCCTGGCCGGTGCAGGCGTCTTCCATCTGCTCGACGTTGCCGTGGTCGGCGGTGATCAGCGCTTCGCCGTCTACTTTCTCCAGCGCTTCGACAATGCGCCCGACGCAGGTATCCAGCGCTTCGACCGCTTTCACCGCCGCTTCGAACACGCCGGTGTGGCCGACCATGTCGCCGTTGGCGTAGTTGACGATGATCACGTCGTAGCGCTGCTGCTCGATGGCCTCGACGATACGGTCGGTAACCTCGGGTGCATTCATTTCCGGTTGCAGGTCATAGGTGGCGACCTTAGGCGACGGGATCAGAATGCGCTCTTCGCCTTCGAACGGCTCCTCGCGGCCACCGGAGAAGAAGAACGTGACGTGCGCGTACTTCTCGGTCTCGGCGATGCGCAGCTGGGTCTTGCCGTTCTTGGCCAGGTACTCGCCCAACACGTTGTCCAGGCTGGAGGGCGCGAAGGCTGCTGGCGCCGGGATTTTCGCCGAGTACTGGGTCAGGCCGATATAGGCGGCCATCTTCGGCAGCCGCGCCCGGGGGAATTCGTTGAAGTCCGGCTCCACGAATGCACGCGACAGTTCGCGGGCACGGTCGGCGCGGAAGTTCATGAAGATCACCGCGTCGCCGTCTTCGACCTTTACTGCCTCGCCAATGCGCGTGGCTTTGACGAACTCGTCGCTCTCGTCACGGGCGTAGGCCGCTTCCAGGCCGGCCTGGGCGGTGTCGGCGGTGTACTCGGCGGCGCTGTCGACGATCAGGTTGTAGGCGGCGCTGACACGGTCCCAACGGTTGTCGCGGTCCATGGCGAAGTAGCGGCCGATAAGGCTGGCGATGCGGCCCTTGCCCAGCTTGGCGAAGGTGGCGTCGATCAGTTCGATGGACGACTGTGCGCTGCGTGGCGGGGTATCGCGGCCGTCAAGGAAGGCGTGCAGGTAGATCTTTTCTGCACCGCGCTGCGCAGCCAGTTCGGCCATTGCAACCAGGTGGTCCTGGTGGCTGTGCACGCCGCCATCGGACAGCAGGCCGAGGATGTGCACGGCCTTCCCGGCACCGGCGGCCTTGTCCACTGCGCCGGTCAGCACCGGGTTGCTGAAGAAGTCGCCATCGCGGATGGCCTTGGTGACGCGTGTGAAGTCCTGGTAGACGACACGGCCGGCCCCCAGGTTCATGTGGCCGACTTCGGAGTTGCCCATCTGCCCGTCCGGCAGGCCGACATCCATCCCTGAGCCAGAGATCAAGCCATGTGGCTGGGTAGCGCGCAGGCGATCATAGACCGGTGTGTTGGCGGCATAGATGGCGTTGTATTCGGGGCTTTCGCTGTGGCCGAATCCATCCAGGATGATCAGGACCAGGGGTTTGGGCGTGCTCGTCATCAATCAAACTCACGGTTGTTCAAAGATGATAAAGACACGCATTTTAGGGCAAATGCGCCATCCGCGGCGAATATTCGTCCTGTTCCCTGACCAGCGCGGCCCTTGCGGCAACATGAAGGTACCTTTCCGGCCGGCCCGTCGGGCTTTGGTGGCACTGGGGGGCTGTGTATACTGGCCGGCATTTTCAATCGCCTGGAACACCGCTGATGGTTGCTCACCTGATTCAATTCGCGACAGATCACTACATCCTGGTTGCGATCTTCGTTGTTCTGCTGGTCCTGCTGCTTCTCAATGAAATCCGCCGCGGCGGCCAGAGCCTGAGCAATGGCCAGCTGACCGCCCTGGTCAACGCCGACAAGGGCCTGGTCGTCGACATACGCACGCCCAAGGAATACTCCGCCGGCCACATTGTCGGTGCGATCAACATTCCGCAAGACAAGCTGGTAGCCCGCATGAGCGAGCTGGACAAGCACAAGGAAAAGACCCTGATCGTCGTCGACGCAATGGGCCAGCAGTCCGGCACCCTGTGCCGCGAGCTGCTCAAGGCTGGCTACACCGCCGCCAAGCTGAGCGGTGGCGTTTCCAGCTGGAAAGCCGATAACCTGCCCCTGGTGAAGTGATATGAAGCCTGTCATCGTCTATTCCAGCGACTACTGCCCCTACTGCATGCGCGCCAAGTACCTGCTCGAGAGCAAGGGCGTGGCCTTCGAAGAAATCAAGGTCGACGGCAAACCGCAGCTGCGCGCCGAGATGAGCCAGAAGGCCGGCCGTACGTCGGTTCCGCAGATCTGGATCGGCAGCACCCATGTCGGTGGATGCGATGACCTCTACGCCCTGGAGCGCGCCGGCAAGCTCGACGCGCTGCTGGCGGCCTGATTTGCACTGCATTCAAAAACATTAGGATAAGGACCTGTCATGACAGACCAACAGACCAACGGCGCAGCCGCTGAAGACAACAGCCCTCAGTTCTCCATGCAGCGCATCTACGTGCGCGACCTGTCGTTCGAGGCCCCTAAAAGCCCGCAGATCTTCCGTCAGACCTGGGAGCCGAGCGTTGGCCTGGACCTGAACACCAAGCAGAAAGCCCTGGAAGGCGACTTCCATGAAGTGGTGCTGACCCTGTCGGTGACCGTCAAGAACGGTGACGAAGTGGCGTTCATCGCCGAAGTTCAGCAGGCCGGTATCTTCCTGATCAAGAACCTCGACGCGGCTTCGATGAGCCACACCTTGGGTGCGTTCTGCCCGAACATCCTGTTCCCGTACGCTCGCGAGACCTTGGACAGCCTGGTGACCCGTGGTTCGTTCCCGGCCCTGATGCTGTCGCCGGTCAACTTCGACGCCCTGTACGCGCAAGAAATGCAGCGCATGCAGGAAGCCGGCGAAGCGCCGACCGTGCAGTAATCGCTGCCGTGTCCAGTCCTGAAATAGGTTTACACCTGTTCAGGTAGGCCGACAGGCCTCAAAACGCCCGATGCACAGCATCGGGCGTTTTGTTTTTCAGGGCCATATGAGGCCGTTCTGTGTTGTAGATCTGTACCGCCTCGTCAACCATCTGCCTCGCTTGCTCCAGATCTGCAGGGCTACTCACCAGCAGCTCCATCTTGAGGATTCCGTTGATTCGCTCGGCCAGCGCGTTCTGGTAGCAGTCATACCCATCGGTCATGGAGCACTGAACACCGTGTCGTTGATGCAGTGACTGGTATAGCGCCGAGCAGTATTGGATGCCTCGATCCGAATGGTGGACTAATGGCTGGCGATGACGTCGCTTGCGTAATGCCTGCTTGAAAGCTTGCGCCACCGATTCGGCATGCAGGCTTTCATGGACGTGGTGGCCAACGATTTTCCTTGAGTACGCATCCGTTATCAGGCTCAGGTATAGCGGGCCGTTACGTGCGGGCAGGTAAGTAATGTCGGCCACCCAGACGTGTTCCGGCCTTGTCGGAACAATCTGGCTTGGCCCAGGCTTGAGTAAGTTGGGATGGCGGTAGAAGCGATGAAAGCTTTGTGTTGTCTTGTGGTAGGCCCGCTTAGGCAGTACGAGCAAACGGCGCTCTCCCAAGACCTGGAATAGCCTATCTCGGCCGACCTGGAATCGTCTGTCAGGTTGGCAATGCAGCAGATAGTGCAGCTTGCGGGTACCCAGACGGGGCTGGCGCATTCGGACTTGCTGTACAAACTCAACCACCCGGTCTGCCTGACGTTCTTTGCCATCAGCGGCTCGGTTGCGTTTGTAGTATGCCTGTCGACTGATGCCTAGAAACTGACAAGCCCTGGCAATGCTCAGTCCTGCGACTTGGCCTTGCGAGAGGACTTGCCGGATCGCTTTTTTACGACCGAAACACCATAGTCATTTTTCAGAACATCAACGACCGTCTCGAAGAACTGGGCCTTCTGGCTCATCAGCTCAAGCTGCTGCTCAAGCTCTTTGATTCGCTGCTCTGGAGTGAGCGGTTTGGGGTCAGACATCGCGCAGCTCCTCTCGACTCGGATCGATGCCCCTTGGCTCCAATCCTGCCGACCGTGCTTACGCAACCATACCAGAACCGTCGACCGGCCCTGGATGCCATACCGTTCCTGGGCCTGGCCGTAGGTCATCTCGCCTTTTTCAATCTGATCAACCACCGCCAATTTAAAAGACAGTGAGTAATCTCGCTGTGTGCGCTTTACACCTTGCTCCATCTGACTCTCCGGAAATTCGGGATGGGAGGTGTAAACCTTATTCAGGACGGAACACCGGTATCAATAAAGCGCCTCTCGGGGCGCTTTTTTGTTGCCTGCTCCGGCCTCATCGCCGGCAAGCCGGCTCCCACATTGAACTGTGTACGCCAAACCCTTGTGGGAGCCGGCTTGCCGGCGATGAGGCCGGAGCAGGCAGTGCATCAGCTCCCGGCAAAGCCCTGCTGGCGCCAGGCTTCATACACCGTAACCGCGACAGTGTTGGACAGGTTCAGGCTCCGGCACCCGGGCCGCATCGGCAGGCGCAGGCGCTGTTCAGCCGGCAGGCTGTCCAGCACCTCGGCGGGCAGGCCGCGGCTCTCCGGCCCGAACAGGAAGGCATCGCCGGGCTGGTAGGCGACTTCATGGAATGGGTGCGAGCCCTTGGTGGTGAAGGCGAACAGCCGCGGGTTGCCCAGACTCTCCAGGCATCCGGCCAGGCTTTCGTGGCGCTTGAGCGTGGCATACTCGTGGTAGTCCAGCCCCGCGCGGCGCAGCCGTTTGTCGTCCAGCTCGAAGCTGATCGGTTCGATCAGGTGCAGGTCGCAACCGCTGTTGGCGCAGAGGCGAATGATATTGCCGGTATTCGGCGGAATTTCAGGTTGAAAAAGGATGACGTGAAACATGCACGGCTCCAAGCATGAAGATGGCGAACATTCTACCCCCGAACCCGAGTCGCGTTCGAAGGGCTTGCCGCGTGTGATGCTTTCGCTGGCGATCGTCGGCGTGATGGTCGGCCTGATGATCGGCCGCCTCACCGCCCCCGAAGAGCGCATGCTCGAGCAGGTGGAGGTGGTGCAGGATGGGTTGGACCTGTGGTTCGACGACGAGCCGAAGCTGCATGGCGAGAATGTCGAGGGGACCGTCGCCGTACTGTTCCAGGCCGAGGGCAAAGCCCAACGCGGGCAGTTGAGCCTGCAGGGCAAGCCGGTGAGCTGGCGCGTGCAGAAGAGCAAGGAAGGGTTGCTGCTGACCGTGGTGGCTGCGCGCCCTCTGCAGGGCGAATGGGCCGGTGCAGAGGACGCTGGGCGTTGGCGGGTGCAGGTGAGGCTGCACGAATAAAAGAGGGGATTTCCCGGCCTGCCTGTACCAGGGTCCCCCAAAAGCGGGAGCGACTGCGTGTAAAAGAGGGGATGTCCCGGCCTGCCTGTACCGAGGTCCCCGAAAGCTGGAGCAACTGCATATAAAAGAGGGGTTCACCCGGCCTGCCTGTACCAGGGCCCCCGAAACTGGGTATGTACTAGCTATTGCAGGGGGCGTGCCAGTTTTGCCAGGCCTGTGAATACTGGCCTTTGAGGGGGATTTGGCCGGTTTTAGAGGGGATTTGTGCCTTGGGGCGGTGCAGAGGGCACAGCTTCGGTGCATGCGCCTGAAACGGCTGGGGCCGCATAGCGGCCCCAGAGGTCTATCTGAATGACGAGGCGTCAGTGGTCATCGCCCTCATCGTCATCTCCACCATCCACGTTCATCCCCAGTTCCTTGATCTTGCGCGTCAGGGTATTGCGCCCCCAGCCAAGCAGCACAGCCGCATCACGGCGACGCCCGGCCGTGTGCTTGAGCGCCGTCTCGATCATGATCCGTTCAAAGCTGG
>Ga0213827_1000354_pt1 | contig 41449 bp, 41 predicted proteins | sample MC6MC0898MG_FD_180669 | JGI IMG/M metagenome (GOLD analysis project Ga0213827, IMG submission 180669) | Enriched soil aggregate microbial communities from Iowa State University, Ames, United States - MC6-MC0898-MG | ecosystem: Environmental > Terrestrial > Soil > Unclassified | place: USA: Iowa...
CTTGAGAGGAGGCTGGAATCGCAACGTTCATATTACTTACAGTTAAATTAGATGTAGACGTAGTTGCACTATGAGTATGCTGTGGCATATTTAATGGAGAAAGTGTTACTTTCTCCACACCGCCAGTCTGTACTAAATTATATGGCGTGACCCCTTGAGGTATAGTTCCTCCCATTCCCCATTTCCCACAAGCACCTACTGGTACACGTCCATTCAGGTTTGGTAAGCAAAAAGTATTCTGTCCGTCTCCACCATATCGAAATCCTAATACAGCAAATAAAGCTTGATTCTGTTGAATTGGAAGTTCTTGACCGTTGCAAAACGCCCAGTACTTTGGAGCAAATGGTGCTGACCATGCCACAATAGATCCTATATACATTTCGGCCATAATTTATACCTCACTTTAATTTTATTTATTATTACAGTGGGAAAGTTCCTTTAATTCAAATATGCTTGAAAAGGTTCTCCGACACTCACGTTAACTTAAAAATTCGTATTAGTATTCGATCTTATAAAAATCAGCATTCCCTCACTTTAACTCCAATGCTAAAAACTACTTAGCAAGTTCAAATTCAAAAAACCATTTATTAATTCCTATGCCACGCCATCATCACATACGGCCCTACCTCTCCCGTCACAACAAACCCACATCTCTCATATAACCTCTGTGCAGGATTTCCCATCAACACATTAAGTTCTATAGGCAACCTCAATTCAGCAGCTACATGCTGAAATTCCCTCAATAGCGCTGTACAGATTCCTCTACCTCTATATTCAGGAAGTATGAAAATATCAATCAGACGTATTGCTTCTTGCTGTACCTCGGTTATTAATCTACCAATACCTACACCTTCATACATTATGATTTCATATTTGGCATTAGGAAATTGTTGCTGATAAGAAGCTTTTTGAGCATCGTATTGCATACGTAATAAACCTTCTATTTGTTGCTCATCCAATTCTAATATGGCAAATTCATTTTTTCTTGTAGATACAAATAATGAATAAAGGGTATCTTCCTCTTCACTTAATGCCACTCGCAATTTCACTTTATCTTTCATTTTTGCTTTGCCACTCACCTCTTTCCTGAAATTTCAAACAATATCAAGCAACACTCGCTAAAATATCCTTATTTTCTTCTTGTATAGCTTCGATTTCTTGAATTTCCATTTCTAAAACTCTTGCTATCTCGGATGGTGTATGCTTTGTAAATAACATATACATAGCTTTTATTTTCTTTGCTTGATCTCCAGAAACTTTTAAAATATTGGAGATTTCAGCTAAATCCGTATGGTTCTCTATCAAATACGAACCTAATAAAGTATTAGTGACTTTTTGTAACTCATTTTGGTCCACAACGTTTTTACATAATGCTTCTGCAGCTATACTCGCTGCTACGGATAAATCCATCCCTTTTTCATGCATCCGTTTCATAGCATTAAATTGATCCGACCATTTGCGTAATGTATAGTTTTGTTCCTTTACTAGGAAAACAAGCTCTCGATGATTTACATCCGTATCGTGTAAAAGTCCCGTCTCCTTAAAAGTCTTTGCAAGATCCTTAAAGAAAGCATTAACTTGACTTTGACCACGATTAATCTCTTCTTTTGTCTTAGTTAAATCCTCTTTTGCCTTATTCGTTTCTGCTTGAATATTTTCAAAATACTCTTTGCGTAATTCCCCTTGAATAATTCCTGTAATAAGATAAAGAACAGCTGCTATTGCGCCAAGCGTACCAAGTTTTGCTACTAAGCTATCCAGCACTTTTATTTTTCCAATCCATTGATTAACTACAAATAATGTAAGCGCCACATACTTATCTAAAGCTATTTTTTTATAAGAAGGCACAACGATTGATAAAGAAATCAGTGGCAACGTATTTTTAAAGCATTTTCTCCATTCGAGGAATTCCATTAGCAAACTATTTAAATCATCTTGGATATCATGCTTTAAAATATTTAAGTCAATTGATGTTTCACTTAACTCACTTTTCAGCTCTTTTAAAAGTTTAATTGCTTGTGCCTTTCGCTCTGGGTTATCTGTACGAAATAGATTATCACCAAGCCATGCACTAATTTCTAAATCCTCGTCCAATAGCTTAGAAATGATGCTATCAATTCCCTCTTTACATTCAGCAAGCTTATCTTCTACTTCATAAATATTTTTTAGTGCGGGCTGTAATTCTTCTACATAGGTTGCTAATGTCGCTTCTGTAATCGCCATATTATCCATCCATTCTAAGATTATTTTTTAGCTAACAATTGCTATTAAATCGCTATTTGTCTCTTGAATTGTCATGACCTCGTTTACATCCATTTCCAAGACTTGTGCAATTTCATCTGGTGTATACATTTTAAATAACATGTAGGTTGCTTTTACTTTTTTAATTCTTTCTAGGGACATATCAAGCTTTTGAGAAACTACACTATTGGGCTCTCCCATTTCAATAAGGTAGGCACCCATTAACAGTTTGCTGTAATTGTCTAATTCATTTTCATCATCTTGTTTATTTACTAGATTTGCAGCAACCACTTCTGCTGAAAATTCAATATCTAAGCCTTTATTAATCATTCGCTTCATCGAATCATATTGATCCGACCAACGTCTTAATGTGCCAGCCTGTTGTTTAACGAACGATACTAGCTCCTGATGGTTTGTATATGGCTTTGTTAACATGCCTGTTTCTTGAAAGCTCTTTGCCACATCTTCAAAAAAGGCATTTACTTGCACCTGCACATCATTGATATCCTGCCTTAGCTTTTTAACATCCTCCATTGCAGCCTTTGTTTCTTTTTGGATATTTTCAAATAGCTCCATTCTTTTTTCGCCTTGAATTATTCCATCTATTAACACCACAACAACAATAAGACCTACAACACCTAACCCTAATACCTCAAATATTGGTAGTAATATATCTTTCAATACGACGGTTAATACAAACCCTAGCATTAATCGATGAAAGGGATTAAAAGCTTGGAATTTAGGTACAGCTATGGAAAACGCAATAAATGGTAACCTATTATCAAAGTAAGTTTTCCAGTCCCCATACTCTTTTAATAAAGTATTTAATTCATCTTGGATATCATGCTTTAAAATATTTAAATCAATTTTTGCATTACTTAATTCATTGTTTAAGTCATTTAACAGTTGAATAGCTGTTTCTTTCCTTTTCGGGTTATCTGTCCGAAATAGATTGTCACCAAGCCATGCACCTAGGTCAAATCCTTCATCTTTTAATTTAGATAAAATACTGTCTATATCGCCACCGGCTTTTCCAAGCTTGTCTTCTAGTTCAATTATATTTTTAATACTGGGTTGAAGTTCCTTTACATAGTTGTCTAATTGATATTCCGAAATTGGCATAGCATTTTCTCCTTTCTGATTAGGAAATAATTAAAGAAAATAATTCTTTATTTTCTTTATAAAAAGCTTCAATCTCCATAAATTCTAAATTCACTTGTTCAGCAACTACTGCTATGCTCTCTTGGTTTAGCAATAAGTATGCTGCTACTAACAGCTTTGCCTGTTGTTCTGATAGCTTTACATCTTGTGCTAATGTCATATAGTTCGCACCTGTTTCGAGTAGATAAGCTCCTTGTAAAACTCTCTGGTTTTGATAGATTTGTGCTGGTTCCTCTAAACTTTCGCTTAATACTTTTGCCGTTAGTTGTACAGCTTCTTGGAATTCCATATCTTTTTCAAGCATTGTATGAAGCATTTGATAATGGTCCGCCCATATTTTCAACTGCTCTCCCTTGCTCTTAATCTCAGTAATGACATCCTGTTGCGTATAGGGCGATTCTGACAACTTATCACTTTGATTTAAATTAGAGACGACATCGCCAAATAGTTTGTCCAATTCATTTTCAGTATCCATTATGATTGACATTAATTTAGCAACACTGCTTTTTGCTTCATTTATTTGCTCTTTTATGTTCACATCAAACTTGTCTAGGGTTACTATTATTTCATTTACTTGACTCGATTCAATCGTTGCAGTTAGAAGGGGTAATTTTGTTACTATTTCTTTTTCAATTAAGAGGGACAGCAATATGTTGAATTGAACATTTGAAGAAAAACTTGTCTCAAAGGGGATGCTTGATACTGCAAATGGAAGTAGGGGAAGCATTTCCTTAAAAGTTTGCTGTAATTCTCTGTTATTTTTTTGCAAAGTGTTTATTTCATTGACAAGTAGCTGTTTAATATGTGCCATACCAATTAAAGATTTTTGTAAATCCGATTGTAGTATTCTTACTTCTTCGAGATGTTTCTCTTTCTTTTTACTTGCTAATAAAAATCTCCTTTCTTTTTTTTGAATATAGTTTTTGATACTGCTGTCAATGTGTACAATGACACTTTCGATTTGTCCCTCTAAATTAAAAAAGTACTGAATCGTTTGCCGTAAATTTTCTTCATATGTCTGTAAAGCCGAATTTGATATTGGCACTTCACATTCACCTCTCTTTAGTTTTTAATAATGGACGAGAGGCAGCTTTAAAAGACTTGATACGTTTATTGCCACCTCATTTTTAAATAGAGTTCATCAGTTGACACTACATGAAATCCTAGTCTCTCATATAGATTTCTTGCAGGATTTGTATGAAGAACTTGTAATATCACTGGTTTATTTTCTTCTTTTGCCTTTTGCTGAAGATTGCTAATGAGATAAGATCCTACTCCATTACCTTGAAAACTTGGCAAAATAGAAATATCAATTATATATAGTCGCTCAGGTAAATCTTCTGTTAACAATCTCCCCACATATTGCTCATCTGAAGTAATAATACAATGGCTTGCATGTGGAAATTGTTGTCTATATGAGGTTTGTTGTGCGCACCACTGCATTTCTAAAAAGTGCTGTATTTGTTCAGCAGACCATCCCCATGAATCTATTTCTTTCCTACGAGAAGAAGCATAGACTTCGTAAAGGAATGGCTCATCGTCTTTCGTAATAGACTTAAGCTCTACTTCCATCCTCTCGCCCCCTTCTTTTCTTGAATAGCTTACTAATTATAGAGCCATATCCTATATATCCCATACTTCATTTATCACAAAATTCAGATTTTTAAAATCCTAGTAATAAATATTACTTAATACCCAAATAAAAAGTCTGTTATTGCATTTATTTTGTGGCTTTTAGCCTTTTTTTCATTATATTATAGGTCAATAGATTTCACTATGAATTTATTCCATTTTTTAGGTTAATTTTTCTTAACCTTTTATTATGATTAGTGATACTAGTAGCTAAAGTGTAGTTATTGGCTTCTTTTTAACTATCAAATGGATTTAATTCCATTATACTTACTTTCCTGTAGGCGAGCGCTGATCCGCTTTCATTCCATGCAGGGTTCGCCTGTCTCGCTATCCCACCGGAGTCAAGTAGCCTTCCAATCCGCCCCACAAAAGTGTTACCTTTTTAGCAAAGGTTTTCAAATAAGGTGGAGGTCTTCACTACTCTTATGAAGAGGTGTTGTCACCCATCACTTCTCTACAATGAAAAAAAGCCTATTCTTTCTCTAGTAATACAAATAATGGGCTATTTTGTTCACTACAGCTAAGTATGAAAGATAGGGAAAAGTTGACATCATTTTTTTCAACACAATGAAGAATCTGCTAGAAAGCTAGCAGATTCTTTTGATTGTTCACCTTATTAATCTAATTGGAATTGGGAAAAGATCTTCCATACTAGCTCATTCCGATTCGAGACATTTACTTTTTGAAAAATTACCTTTAAATGATCTTGTACTGTGTAAGTTGAAATATCAAGATTATGAGCAATTTCTTTTGTAGGAATCCCTTTAATAATTTCAAACACTACTTCCTTTTCTCTAGGGGTAAGATTATAGGCCGTTATTAAAAAATTGAGCATTTCTCTTGATGATGCTTCATTTATTAATAAAGCAATTTGCTTTTCTTGTTGGCTTGTCAGCAAAAGTGATGCCCGAATAGCAATATAGCCTGTATCTTTGATAGGTACTATTAAAGAAGTATTTGAATTGTAATTGTCAGCTAGTAGCTTTGCGCATATAGCTTGAATAGGCTTAGGTACTTGTATATCGGCTAAACTTTCATACTTTCTTAAAATAGAGAGCAATTCACAAGCTTTGGTATTACTTGAAAGAATTTTTAAACTTTTATCAAAAATAACAATGCCTTGTTCTCCTTCTACAGCTGGAATCCTCTCCTCAATAATATAATGATGGAACTCCTTTAACGATTGCCCCATAATTGGCATCAGTATTTTTATAAGCACTAGATCTTGATCTTGAAATAAAGGCTGCTCATTTTCAGCTCTTTTGAAAAGTGTTAAAAACCCATAGCATTGTCCTTGATAGGTTAATGCAGCTCTTATTTCATCACTAAAACCATTGGGCATAAACACTTTTTTATAACGGAAGCTTTGACTTGACGAATCGCTTAACCTACCTATGTTTTGACCACTTTGAACTAAGAATCCATATTTATTTACATCTTCTGTCGTATATTCCAACTCCATAATCTTCTGATGAATCGCCTCTATTGATTTTTCTGTGACTGCTCCTACTGAAAAAAGTGTATGTGCATCCGTTAATGTACAGCAATAAGCATCAAAATTTATATGTGTTCTTAGAGCTTCTATCATCAATTGACGATATTCAAATGAATTTTTGCTGTGCTTGAAGCATTGTTCAGATTTTCTTTGCCAATAGTGTGCTTCCTTCATAAAAACCTACCTCCCCCCAGAAATATGGGATAGTTCTTTTTTTCCGAAAGTTTATAATTGAGAATAATTCTTAATTGAATTGTACAGAAGTTCAACAAGGAGGAATACTATTTTGAAGAAATTTTATTTTTTATTTTTTATTGTCTTACTAACAACTACCGTTATTAGTGGCTGCTCAGAGAAATCATCTCAAGCAACCACGGGGGATCAGAATTCAGAAGAACAGCAAACTCTTAAAGCTACTATTAGTGCACCTAAATCGCCAGCTATTTTTCCAAGTATCTTATTGGCAGAGCAACAGAAGGATATTGAACTTATTACCTGGGAAACAGCAGATACCCTTTTAGCTCAAATACAAAAAAAACAAGCACAATTTATTGCACTTCCTCTTAATATGGGGGCAAATCTATATGCAAAAGGTATGCCTTTACAGCTTATTCAAGTCAATACATTTGGCTCTATGTTTCTTGTTTCCACGGATGACAAGGTTCAAAAATTAGAAGATTTAGCACATCAAACTATTTTCGTACCTAGTCAAGGTGGTCCACCAGATATTTTAACAAATTACTTAATTGCTCAAAATAATATCCCAGATGTTAAGCTCTCCTTTGTCAATCTATCTGAAATTGGTCAACAACTAGCATCAGGAGCTATTCAACATGTTGTTATTCCAGAGCCATTGTTAAGTATAGTGCAAGCTAATTTACAGACAGATTTACATATTGCCATCAATTTTGAAGAAGTATGGCAGAAACAATTTAGCAAACAATTACCTCAAACCGGTATTTTTGTAAATAAGGCTTGGGCATCTAGTAACCAACATGCTATTAAACAATTGCAAGCGCTTTCTGAACAAGCAATTACTGATTTATATCAACAGCCTGATGTTTCCTTGCCCTTATTGAGTAATTTTTTCAAAAGCAATGAAAAAATCATGGAAAGTGCATTAACAAATAGCTCCTTACACTTTCAAACAGCTCAACAAGCGCGGAATGAAACAGAAGCTTATTTTAAGATTTTACTAGAGATTGCACCTGACTCTATAGGTGGTGCATTACCTAATGAAGACTTCTATTACAATGAATAGTCTACTTCGTTCAACAGGTAGCATGATCGTACTAATATTTTTCTGGATTATATTAGCTACTAAATATCCTGACGTACTATTACCTAGCCCTATTGTAGTTGTTTCTGTCTTATTCAAACTATTAGGAAACCCTGTGTTTTGGTCCGCCTTTTTTATTACAATACTGTCCTTTCTTATTGGAATACTGCTGTCTTTGTTATTGGGTAGTATTTTAGGAATCGCAGCAGGTTTATCAAATAAGTTAAAGGATTTTATAAAACCGCTTATTACATTAGCTCAATCCATCCCTCCCGTTTCATGGATGTTATTTACGGTTTTATGGTTTGGAGAACAGGGTGGTGCTCAAATCTTTATTATTTTCGTCACTTTAGTGCCTATCTTTTTCTTTAATGTCATGAAAGGGATACTTCAAACTCCTCAAGAACTGCTCGAAATAGCTCAATGTTTTAGAGTTTCACGTAAGAAAGTGATAAGAGATATTTATTTTCCACAAGTATCACCTTACTTACATTCAGCCCTATTAATAGCAGTTGGAATGGGGTGGAAGACAATTGTCATGTCAGAGTTAATTGTGGGTCATGGAGGGATTGGTCAGCAGCTTAGTCAAGCACGTGTTTTCTTTGATACCCCAACAGTGTTTGCCTGGACAATCATACTTGCATTAGTTGGTCTAGCTATGGAGTTTTTCCTACAAAGACTACTAAAGCAATCTATCTAGTATTATTCCTGTACATCTTTAGAAAGGAGCTTAGCCTATGTTAATCCTTGAGAATCTATCCTTTTCAAGAAATCAAAAGGAAATTTTTCAGAAGTTTCAATTACAAATTGCCCCTCAGACAGTGACATGTATTTTAGGCTCTTCAGGTATCGGAAAAACGACATTATTAAGGCTTATTGCAAAGTTTATATCACCCGATTCAGGGCTAATAAGCTCTCCTACTAGATCTTTAGGCTATGTTTTTCAGGAGCCACGTCTTCTTCCTAGTCTCACCGTATTTGAAAATATTGCATGGGTCAGTGAGACAGTTGATGTGGAACGGATAAATCAATTATTAAAAATTGCAGGGCTCTATCACAATAAAGCACACTATCCGCATCAATTAAGTGGAGGTATGAAACAGCGAGTCTCACTTATTCGAGCGATGGTTAATCAACCAGCTCTTTTATTAATGGATGAACCATTCCAGTCACTGGATGTCCGTTTAAAAAAGGAAATGTTGCAGTTAGTCCATACACTTTGGTTGGACTATCAACCAACCGTTTTATTAGTGACACATGATTTACACGAGGCTCTTTTTCTTGGACAACGAATACTTATTTTTGGGAATAGTCCTACACAAATACTGGGTGACTTCACTAAACAATCATCAGCCTTTCATCCGAATGATTGCTTAAAGATGAAGGAATTGCTCTCGGAATCTTAACGCATAGAAATTAATTATTTTGGAGGTATTTTAATGAATAGATCTTTACATAACTGGGACAGTCCTTCTGTCAACACATATCAACAGTCCATTCGACAAAAAATCATAGGCTATGATCTTATTTATGACATGATGGTCAATATACTTCAGAATTTCACTCCTGCAAATAAATTTTTAGTGGTAGGTGCTGGAGGTGGACAGGAATTACTCACTTTAGGCAAATCATTTCCTTCTGCCCATTTCACAGCAGTCGATTCCTCAAAGGAAATGCTGGAGCTGGCTGCTAAACAAATTGAATCGCTACCACATCGACCTACTATTATGTGGGTTGAGAAGGATCTACTATCCTTAAGAGTAAATGAGGTTTTCGATGTAGTTAGTTGTCATTTGGTTTTGCATTTCATAAAAAGCCTTGATCAAAAGAGAACAATGCTTCAAAAGATTGCGGATAGCTTAAAAGAAAATGGAGTGTTATTTATTTCATCGATAAATGCTGATTTAACTTCACAAACGTTCAAACATGAGCTTTGTTATTGGCGAAGCTCCATGCTTCATAACGGAATAGGTGAGGATCATTGGCAACGCTTTGAGCAATCCTTTAGCGTCACAACCCATCCGATTAATCTTGAATTGCTTATTAATTTACTGAAAGAGGCTGGCTTTACAACAATCCTTCCCTATTTTAAAACACATATGATTGACGCTTTAGTCGCTATTAAAGGAGAAACTACTATATGAAAAATGGGAATATCTTAATCATCGGAGGCTATGGTGAAGTGGGAGGGAAAATTGCAAAATTATTGTTGCAAAACTATCCCAACAGAATATGGATTGCCGGAAGAAATATAGAAAAGGCTAAGGATTTCTGTGTCCAGCACAAAAATTTAGTAAGACCTCTTCAATTGGATGTGTCAGAAAAAGTGCATCCAGAGCAATTAGAAAATGTAGCACTGGTCATTATGTGTCTAGAGCAAAAGGATACTGCATTTGCACAGCTCTGCTTAAATGAAGGGATTATCTATATCGATATTACTGCAAGCTATACCTTCCTTAAAAAGTTAGAGGCACTCCACTCACTAGCTGTACAAAAACATTCTACAGCCATTTTTAGTGTTGGTATGGCTCCAGGATTGACCAACTTAATGGCCATGCATGCTGCAAGGCAATTATCCTCCCTCGAGAAGATGCATATTTCCATCTTACTTGGGGCAGGCGATACACATGGCACCGCGGCAATTCTTTGGATATTGCAACAATTAAATAAACCCTTTAGTAGCTACAACAATCATAAGGTTGCTAATTTTACTAATAAGAGAACCGTGAAATTTAAAAAGATTGGGAAACGAAGTGTGTATCAATTTAATTTCTCTGACCAGCATACATTAACAAAGCATTTCCCTTCTATTCCTATCGTCACAAGATTAGGCTTTGATGTTGAGCCACTCAATAAATTTGTATCCTTTTTACAAAAGAGTAGAATTGCTTGCCTATTAAAATTTAACGGTATACAAATCTTGCTCGCTTCACTTATTCCAAAAATTAAAATTGGTTCAGATGTGTGTGGCATACAAATAGAAGCCATTGGGACAAAACATCACAAAGAAGTAAGCTTCACATTAGACTTTCTTGATCGCGATGAATCACTTGTAACAGCGAAAGTTGCAGCATTTATAGCTAACGAGTTCCTTAACAATAAACATCCAGCAGGAGCCTATCATATTGAGGAATTATTTACATTAGACACCTTACAGACTCAATTTGATATGTCCCTTCAATAAAAATGGCATTTAGCTCTCATCTAACGGAGAAGCTAAATGCCTGTTGTTTTATTATAAAACCTTCTCTAAAAAATCCTTTGCACGCTGTGTTGATGGCGCTGAAAAAAACTGTTCTGGAGGAGCATCCTCAATGAGCTTGCCGCCATCAAGGAAAAGAATACGATCAGCAACCTCACGAGCAAAGCCCATCTCATGTGTCACAATCAACATGGTCATCCCAGAATCTGCGAGGTTTTTCATAACAGCCAATACCTCTTTAACCATTTCAGGGTCAAGTGCCGATGTAGGCTCATCAAATAATATAACTTTAGGGTCCATGGCAAGTGCTCGCGCAATAGCAACACGTTGCTTTTGTCCTCCCGATAAACGATTTGGATATTCTAGACGCTTCTCAAACAGACCTACTTTCTTTAGTAACTCTTCTGCTTTGTTGATAGCTGTAGCCTTATCCAAACCCTTCACATTGATTGGCGCATATGTTAAATTTTCAAGCACAGTTTTATGAGGGAAAAGATGAAAATGCTGAAATACCATACCTACTTCTTCACGTATTTTCATTATATTTGTCCCTTTATCTGTCAGGACATCCCCTGCAATCGTTACCTTCCCACTTGTCGGAGTTTCTAATAAATTTAAGCAACGAAGAAATGTCGATTTACCTGATCCTGAAGGTCCAATAATAGCAATTACTTCTTTTTCATTAACTTCAGTTGATATACCCTTTAATACTTCATTCTGCCCATAAGATTTGTGTAAATCTTCAATTTTAATCACTTTTTCTCATTCCTTTCTCGATTCGTTTACCAAGGAACGTTAAAACAAGCGTCATGATGTAATAGATTACCCCTGCAAAAAGTAATGGCTCAAGATAACGGTATGTCGAACCTCCTACAATGTAGGCACGACGCATAATATCTAATGCACTGATTACTGTCACAACTGCTGTTTCTTTATTTAATGTAATAAATTCATTTACTAAGGATGGTAAAATATTTTTTACTGCTTGCGGAATAATAATATCCTTCATCATTTTTGCATATGGAATCCCCAATGCTTGTGCAGCTTCCATTTGTCCTTTATCAACTGCATTGATACCAGCACGGATAATCTCTGAAATATATGCACCTGAGTTTAAACCAAAAGCAATAATAGCTGTTGGAATAGGCTCAATTTGGATATCTAGTAATTGCGGTACTGCATAATAAATAATTAGTAATTGTAATACAAGAGGTGTACCGCGGAAAATCGACGTATAGAAATCAGCAAACCAACGTAAAAAATTCACTTTACCAATTTTACATAATGCTAAAAGTATACCTACGATAAAACCAATGATGGATGCACCGATTGCAATTTGAAGTGTAACACCTATCCCTTTTAAAATATAAGGAATAGAGGGAACGATAGCTGTAAAATCTAAATTCACAGCGCTCCCTCCTTTCTTTTTCATCATGATGTAGCTTTGTTTTTTGTACCAAACACAAATTTAGAAGAGGCTTAAAGGATAATAATGAAAAGCACAAGCGATAGCCCAAAAGTAGAGCTATCGCACGCAATTATTATTCAACTTTTTCTAACCATTTTTCTTCTAACTCTTTGATTTTGCCTTCTTCAGCTAGCTCTTTTAAAGCTTTATTAATTTTATCTTTTAAATCGCTTCCTTTTGGAACAGCGATTGCTTTGAAATCTTCAGGCTGTTCTTCCACTGGGAAAGCCTCTAATTGATCATTCGTTTTTAAATAGCCTTTCGCAACGCCACCCTCTAAAATACCTGCGTCTAAACGTTTAGACATCATATCTTGCACAATCTCAGGGATTCGCGTACGTCCTTCTACTGTTACATCAACCTTTTTCGCAATTTCATTACCTAAGTTTTCCTGAATAGATGCAGTTTGTACACCTATTTTTTTACCAGCTAAGTCAGCTTCTTTTTTAATACCGCTATCCTTTTTAACAAGGATTACTTGCTCTGTTTCATTATATTTATCTGAGAAATCTACCACTTTTTCACGCTCTGGATTCGGTGTCATACCCGAAATAACGACATCAATTTTCCCTGCTTGTAGTGCTGGCACTAAACTGTTAAAGTCCATATCTTGCACTTGCATATCAACGCCTATTTTTTCTCCAACTAATTTGATTAGATCAATATCAAATCCAATAATTTCTTCGCCTTTTGCTGCATCCACATATTCAAATGGCGCATAGTCAGCTGATGTACCAACTTTTAATACTTGCTTACCCTCTGTATCCGTAGTAGATCCTGTATCGCTTGCATTATTGTCTTTAGTGCCACATGCTGCAAGTACACCTATTACTAGTACCAGCATCATGATAAATAACTTGTTCTTCATAAATTGTAACTCCTTTTATTTATAATTTATTGTGTATGAGAATACATTTCTCGAATATAGTTGATTGGATATTTATTCATGTTGAAGAATAAAAAATCTATCTGCTAATTAAGATATACTCTTTTGAAATAATAATCAAGATAAACTAAAAAAATTTTAGCTAAATATTATATGCATAATTTTCTGATAAGTCAATTTATTTTTGTTTTCATTCATTTTACAAAGTAACTTTACTATTTTCCGTTTTAGCATTATTTATTCCTCCATCATAAAAACAACTTAATCTCAACAGTTCAGAGATAGAGATTATCGCCATCCTTTAAGCTCGCAATATTTAGATGTCATCGCTAGTAGGAATTTTGTATTAATGCCGTAAGTTATCTTGTATAATCCAAATAAATCATTTGAAAGGGATTTTTACGATGAAAAAATTATCGTTATTGTTCGCAATTATTATTGGCTCAGTGCTGATAGCAGGCATTACCTTTTTCTTAACTCAACCAAAGTCGCATGGGCCGCAAGCGATTGAAGGTGTGATGGATTTACGTCATCATTCATTTCACGATAATACGCCTATCAAATTAGATGGGGAGTGGGAATTTATCCCGAATCATTTAGTGGACGGTGAAGCCTTTGATTCCTATCAAAGCTATCTTGTTAATGTCCCTTCAGCTTGGACAAAATATACAATTGATGGGCAACAAATACCTGTATTTGAAAGTGGGACTTATCGTCTCAAGGTTTTAATCGATGATACCGAAGATATTTTAGGAATTAAAACGAGTAACATTCGAATGTCGAACGCATTGTATATTAACGGAAAGCGAGTTGGACATAGTGGAGAGCCAGCTGAGGATAGCAGCTATATACCCCACAATACCCCATATACCGCTTATTTTTCGCCTGATAAAAAAGAACTTGAATTGATTGTTCATGTAGCCAATTTTGATTATGCACCAGGAGGAGGAATTATTAGCTCCATTTTTTTGGGGGATCAATCTAGTATTGCAAAGCTTCGAGAGGGTGCCATATTCTACGATTTAATTACCTTAGCAGGTTTTTTAACAATGTTTATCTACTTTTTTGGCTCATATCTTTATTCAAAATTTGGTATAGAACAGCTTTACTTCTCTATATTTTGTTTCGCAAGTGGGGTTTACACCCTTACTCATGGCGAAAAGTTATTACTAGACTTTATAAATATTTCCTATGCTCCATTTCAGAAAATGCAAATGATCTCTAGTATAGCTGTAGGCCTTTTTATATTGTTGTATTTTTACCGTGCTCTAATAAAACATATGAATCGTTTAGTTGTGAAAGTGTTTTGCGCAATAGGTACCCTTCTAATGCTGGTTGCATTGCTTCCAACATCCATTAATTCACTATTTCAGAATATCAACTCATTGTATGTATTCGCAAATATTGTTTATATCTTCTATGTACAAATTATAGCAATTTACAAACGTGCTACTGGAGTAATGTATTTAACATTAAGCTCTCTAGCCATTTTGCTTTATTTTATCGTTGCTACTTTAAATACAAATATTAATCTTGAACTGAGTGCTCTACCACCATTGTTGCCATTTATTTGCCTGACAATGCTTTCCCTATATATTTCTCATCGTTTTGCAGATTCTTATTTAGAAAAAGGCAAGCTAACGGAGGCACTGATACGTGTAGATAAATTAAAGGATGAGTTTCTCGCTAAAACATCTCATGAATTCCAAACGCCCTTACATGGCATTATAGGCATTTCACAATCTATGCTGAAGGATAATAGTTTACCTATCTCAGCGGACGAACAAAAAGAAAAAGTATCACTTATTTTCAATATTGCAGAACGTCTATCCTATTTAGTCAATGATTTACTTGATTTTTCAAAGCTGAAGGAGAATGAATTAACATTGCGGATGGCATCTGTTGATTTATATGCCATTACACATATGACTGTAGAAGTGCTTTCCTACACGATTAGTAAGAATGTCAAAATTTATAATCATATAGAACGGGGAACCTTTGTCCAAGCTGATGAAAACCGTCTTCGCCAAATTTTATATAATTTAATTCATAACGCAGTGAAGTATACAAATGAAGGAAAAATTGATATAACTTGTTATGAGAAACAGTCATTCCTTGTGATTGAAGTTAAGGATACTGGGTGTGGGATAGCACCTGAAAATTTAAAAACCATTTTTAACCCGTTCCAACAATTCAATTATTCAATTGGTGGCAGTGGATTAGGTTTACATATTACAAAGGAGCTTGTCGAACGGCAGGGTGGGAAAATATTTGTTGATTCTATTGTCGGACAAGGCGCTACCTTTTCATTCAAATTACGAAAAGGTCAGCCGACAAATGAGGAATTACCATCAATGCCAATCCAAACATACCAGCATCCTTTCCTAACATTCCCACATATTGTTGAGAAAATAGGAAAGAAAAAAATTCTTATTGTAGATGACGATGCTGTTAATTTAAAGGTACTAATAGATATATTGACACAAGAAAACTATTCCATTATAGCAATTGATAATGGACACCATGTTTTTGAGTACCTTACACAACAACCTAGTATTGATTTATTAATTTTAGATATAATGATGCCCACTATTTCTGGCTATGAGATTTGTCAACAGGTTAGGCAACATTACACGTCTACAGAGCTACCTATTCTAATGTTGACTGCTGCGGTTCGCCCAGAGGATATGATTGCAGCCTTTCAATCTGGAGCAAATGATTTTTTACATAAACCTTTAGATGCTACCGAGCTAATGACAAGGGTTCGCAATCTTCTTTTATTGAAGGAGTCTGCAGAAACAGCTGTGAAAATGGAAACTGCGTTTTTACAAGCACAAATAAAACCGCATTTTATTTATAATGTCTTAAATTCCATTCTGTCCCTAAGCTATTTAGACTTAGATAAATCACGGGCAATGATTACAGATTTTGCTACATTTTTACGTAACAGTTTTGCCTTTGAAAATGCCAACAGTCTTGTCCCTTTGGAAAAGGAGCTTAGTCTTATTGAGGCATATGTAAATATTCATCGTACTAGATATCCTGAGCAACTAGAATTTAATATTTGCATGGATGAGCCTATCCAATGTCTTATTCCTCCTTTACTGCTTCAGCCTTTAGTAGAGAATGCCCTTCTTCATGGTTTGAAAGTCAGAAAAGAGGTTAGCGAGCTACTATTAGTTATAAGGCAGGAAGAGCATATGATGATTTTCCAACTGATTGACAACGGCATTGGGATATCTTCAGAGCTTTTAAGGCAAATTCAAAACGGTGAAAAAACAGCTAGTCAAGGCATTGGTATTTTAAATATTTCCAAAAGATTAAAAAAATTCGACAACGCTACTATCCATTTTGATAGCCACGAAAACAAAGGAACGACTGTTGAAATAAGATTTCCAATAATTACTTTATAGAGGATGTGAGCAGCTTGTTAAAAGCAGTTATTATAGATGATGAAATTTTAGCCATTCGTTTATTAGAATCCATGCTAAAGGCAAGTGGCTCTATTGAGATTATTGGAACCTTCCAGAATCCAAAAGATGGTTTAGTAAATATTGATATGTTAAAACCTGATATATTGTTTTTAGACATTGAAATGACTGAAATGACTGGACTTGAATTTGCTTCTAAAATAGAAGATGTCTCAAGCTATATAGATATTGTCTTTGTTACAGCTTACGAAAATTATGCTTTAGAGGCCTTTAATGTACAGGCTATAGATTATATTTTAAAGCCCATTGACCACAACCGACTTTTAAAAACAATTGAGCGGCTACTTGAACGAAAGCAACATAAAAAGTTGAAGCAACCAATTGAACATACTTCTGTAAATGAAGGAATCAAAATTATTCATACATTACACTTCCATATACACTCAGGAAAAGTTTCAATTGGTGATACTGTATTAACTTTATCAACAAAGGAATTCCAAATTTTATTCTTTTTAGCACAGCATTGCAATCAAGCTTTTCCAGCTGCTGAGCTGTACCGACTTATTTGGGACGAGGATAGCTTTGGACAAACACAAGCCTTACGAGTTCATATCAGCAATTTAAGAAAAAAACTTGAAACGATTCCAGGTCATACAGCTAAAATCGTTATGGTAAGAGGCTCTGGGTATCAATTGGTTTTTCAAGAATAATTTGAAAGGGAAGTTGATTAAACCAATCAACTTCCCTTTCACTTATTTAGAATCCACTTCAATGTTAAGAAATGTCCAATGTTTACTACCTTAAGCCAGTGCTCTCTCATCTCTTGTGCAGGGATTTCACCACTCTCTTTGAACAATCTATTCATCAATTTTGCAGTTCTACTATTTTCATTATTTTGCACTAAAAAGACTGTTTGCTTTAGGGCAAACAGTCCTCCTTCTATTTTATCGTATGCTCTTCTGGGAACAATTTTGACTTTAATTCATCTTCACCAGAGTCCTTTGCTAATGGAACGCGAGAACGATAGGCAGCACGACAAATTAAATGCCCTGCAACGGGTGCTGTCACAAAGACGAAAAGAATACCTAAAATGAGCCGTACACTAACAAAACCGTCATGTACCCAGAAATAGATAAACGCTCCTAACAAACAGGTTAAAACCGATAATGTAGAGCTTTTCGTAGCAGCATGTGATCGTGTATAGACATCTGGTAGGCGAATCATCCCAAATGCGCTAATAACACTCACAATGGAACCTATAAGAATAAGGATAACTGCTGCCCATTCAATCATTTGATTTACGTTCAACAATCACACCTCTTTCTATATATTTTGTAAATGCAATCGTTCCGATAAACGCTAAAATGCCCAAAATAAGAATAGCTTCTAAATATGCTTTAGTCTTCAATATAATAGAGACAATCGCAATAGCCGATAATAAATTAACACCAATTGTATCGAGAGCTATCGCTCGATCAGGCATTGACGGACCACGGATAACACGATATAACGACAGCGCAATGGAAATACTGAAGAAAGCAAGTGCAAGAAGTAATATATTGTTAATCATTAGCGTGTCACCTCCATTATTGCTTGTTCGAATTTTCCAATTGATCGTATAACAGCATCCTTTGACTGTTCGATGTCCATAGCATGAATATAAAAGACATCTCCCTCTTCCGATACCTCCATGACGACAGAGCCAGGTGTTAACGTTAACAGTAAGGCAAGAGCTGTAATCTCCCAATCACCCTCTAATACAGTTTTATATGTGAAAATACCCGGTGTAATATTTAGCTTAGGTGTAGTGATTTGTCTTAATACACTATAGCTTGATAAAAATAGCTCCCAGTTAAACAGCCATAATAACTTGATAATGGAAAAGACTCTCCTCATGTAAAATTGAGTACCATAAAAGCGATGCATCGCATATAGAATACCCATACCTACAACAAAACCCATTAAAAATGTCGAAAATTGTGGTGTCACTTCATCCTGTAGAAGTAACCAAAGTGTAGCGATAAATAAATTTAAAATAAACTGCATCGCCATTATTTATTCACCTCACCTTGCCATTGTTCGCCATCTAAAACTGCATCGATATAGATAGATGGTGTATAAAGTGTTTCAGCTGCATCTGTGACAAATGGTGCCAGTTTTTCTGCCCCAATACCTAACCCAAATGTGCAAACAGCTAGTAATGTTAATGGCAACAATATACGTTTAGGTAAAGGTTTTTCATCCTCTAAGCTAATAATGGTTTCGCCGAAAAAGGAAGAAAGAAATATCCTTAACAATGAATATAAAACAATTAAACTAGAGAAAAACCCTAGACCTAATAGAACGAAATGGCCACCTTCTATCGCACCTTGTCCAATTAAAACCTTTCCTAAAAAACCACTCAGTGGGGGTATACCAGCTAGTGAACACATTGCTATAAAGAACAACCATCCAAAAAAGGGGTAGTTACGAATAAGTCCACTCATCTTATCAATTACTGTTTCCCCAGTGAGATAGATCATCATGCCAACAGCTAAGAACAACATAGCCTTAGCTATCATATCGTGCATTAAATAGTAGATAACACCTTGTAAGGCTGACTCTGTGCCTACAGCTAGCCCAATTATTATAAAACCAACGCCAATTAGTACATTGTAAGAGGCTATTGTTCTAACATCACGACCTGAAAGTGCACCGATACAGCCTGCTATAATTGTGAGTCCAGCCATGATGCCCAGAGCTGTGTGTGTGACTTCAGGATTGTTAGGGAACAGCAATGTAAAGGAACGTACAAGTGCATACATCCCTACCTTTGTTAATAAAGCAGCAAATAAAGCAGCAATGGCAGTTGGTGGTACACTATAAGATCCTGGCAACCAGAAGAATAATAAAAGTCCAGCCTTCAAGCTAAAGACGATTAAGAAAATAAGCGCTACTGTTGTAATAAGAGGATTAGCTCCTGCCTCCATTACACGAACTGAAATATGTGCCATATTTAATGTGCCTACCGTTCCATACAGAAAAGCTAGTGCCACTAAGAAAATCCAAGAGGCAACAATGTTGATGAGCACATATTTCAATGCTTCACGTAGCTGCATTTTTTCGCCACCTAAGCTAATCAATGCATAGGAAGCGAGCAACATTACTTCAAAACACACAAATAAGTTAAAAATATCGCCCGTCAAAAATGAGCCATTGACACCTGCTATCATCAGCAAGGTAAATGGATAAAAATACATTTTTTCATATCTTAGCTCCATTGTAAAAATTGCATATAGCATACAAATGAGGGCTACAATATTTGCAACTAACACTAATAGTGTCGCAAATGAATCGGCTACAAATGAGATTCCAAATGGTGGTGCCCATCCACTAAAATCAATGCGCATCACACCCTGTTCTTGAATCTCTACTAATAAAATGACGCTAATGATAATAATAAAGCTCAATGTCAATAAACTGATGATACGTTGTAGCGTCACATGCTCTTTTAAAAACACCAGTAAAATAGCCGTAATTACTGGTACAATTAATGGTAAAACAATCATATTACTCATCAGGCGTACCTCTCAATTCATCAAAATTCCCTGAACCATTTGTTTTGTACGCGCGATACCCTAAAACGAGAACAAAAGCAGTGACAGCAAAGCTAATCACAATCGCTGTTAATATTAATGCTTGAGGTAATGCATCTGTATATGGTCCCTCTGATTCTCCTAATAACGGGACATCCCCTTTTTTTAAACCTCCCATAGTCAAAATCAGTAAGTGGGCAGCATGAGATAAAACAGCGGTGCCTAAAATAACACGCAATAACTGCTTCGAGAGGATTAAGTACGTCGCAACAGCTACTAATATACCTACTAAAACAAGTATTAAAGACTCCATTGGCTACTCATCCTCACTTATACTTAAAATAATTGTTACAACAACCCCCACCACTGTTAAAGCCACACCTGCTTCAAAAATAGTGACAGTTGAAAAGCCCATTTTCCCAAAGATAGGAACATCTATATACGTATGTGCTTGTGTTAAAAATGGGACATCGAAAAACAACGAACCTATTGCTGTTCCAGTTGCAAGCAATACACCAAGAGCTGCAACCTTTTTAAAGTCGAAAGGCATCCCTTTATGAACAGTTTCAATATCATAGGCTAGATATAACAAAACAATGCCTGAGGCTAACACCAGACCACCTATAAAGCCACCACCAGGAGCATGATGCCCAGCAAAGAATAAATACACGCCGAGTGTTAAAATAATGAACACGACCGCTTTGGTGACGGTCCTTAAAATCACATCATTAATTTTCATGATCTGCTTCCTCCTTTCGTGGCTTAAGCTTTGTCAGAGCATAGACCCCTAAGCCAGCAATCAGAAGAACAACAACCTCTAGCATCGTATCAAAAGCACGGAAATCCCCTAGTATGGTATTAACGATGTTGGAACCGCCAGCCAATTCATAGGCATCATTGAAGTAAGTAGCCACTGGTTCAAAGCGATCATAGTGTACGACGGCTAAGCCAACAATTGTTACGGTTGCACCAACAAAAATAGAAATCAATGCTTTTGACCATTGAACCCTTTTACGTGGTAGCTCTGGCATTAAATCTGGTAAATATTTAAAACATAAAAGGAATAAAGCTGTTGTGACTGATTCAACAACTAATTGTGTTAAAGCTAGATCTGGTGCACGGAAAATAACAAAGAAGAAGGCAATAGAATAGCCTAGTACACCATTTAGCAACATGGCTGTCACCCGACCCTTTGCGAAAATCATCCAAACAGCAGCAAAAATCATGACAAACACAAGGATTAACTCGTAGGATTCTATAGCGGAATCTTTGTCAAAATTAAAGGTCATGGCATCTGACCAAACAAAATAACCAGCGATAAGTGCAACAAAAAATACATATATATAGACAAAATAATGTGTTAAATTACCTGTCATATATTTATTGGTAAGCTTCTGTGAGCCATTTTCACTCATCTCTATCATTCGATTGTAATACGTATTAAACGTATACTTTTGTGAAAATAGACGATAAAGTGGCTTCCAGCTTTTTAATGTTTTAAATAAGATAATTCCAATAATAATGACACCTACTGTCATCAATAACTCTGCATTGATGCCATGCCATGCATGAATATGTGGTGTTAACTCACTTGTAGTTGGGAATGTTGGATAAATACTAGCCATTGCAGGCTCTAAAATATAATGACCTAATATATTAGGGAAGAAAAAGATACCAACTACCAACAAGCATAAAATAATTGGCGATATTAACATGCCAAGTGGAGCTTCGTGTGGTTTTTTATCAATCTTCTCTGGCTGTAGTTTACCCAAAAATGTACGACTAATTAAAATCAAACTATAGACAAAGGTAAAGATACTTGCCACCCATGCTACTATAGGGAAAAACAGCCCTATATCAGCAATAGAGAATGCTTCTACATCACGAATAGCCAATACTGCTGCAAAAAACATTTCCTTACTTAAAAAGCCATTAAATGGTGGCAGTCCTGCCATTGAGAAGCTACCAATCACAGCAATTGTAAAAGTGATAGGCATGAAAGACATTAAGCCACCTAAACGACGAATATCACGAGTACCTACTTCATGATCGACAATTCCAACCATCATGAATAAAGCTCCTTTAAAGGTCGAATGATTCACAAGGTGAAATAGCGCTGCAAAGCTTGCTTGGGTGTAAAGAATTGAGTTTTCCTCATAGCCATAATAATGACCAACAGACCCAAGACCAAAGAGACTCATAATTAAACCAAGCTGACTCACTGTTGAAAAGGCTAATAATGCTTTTAAATCCGTCTGACGGACAGCATTAAAGGAGCCCCAGAATAATGTAACTAGGCCGATAACACTAACTAGCCAGAACCATACTGCCTCTCCTCCAAAAACCGGTGAAAAACGAGCAACTAAATAAATGCCTGCCTTCACCATTGTTGCGGAATGTAAGTAAGCACTAACAGGTGTTGGGGCCTCCATAGCATCAGGCAACCAAATGTGGAATGGAAATTGTGCAGATTTTGTAAAAGCCCCTAGTAAAATTAGAATAAGCGCTGGCGTAAATAAGGTATGATCTCGTATAACCTCTACATTAGCTACAATTTCACGAATACTAAATGTATGAGAAGCTACATAGAGCATTAAGAAACCCGCAAGCATTGAGAGTCCGCCAAAGACGGTAATCATCATCGCTTTTTTAGCACCTGCCCGAGAAGCCTTTCTATGATGCCAAAATGCGATTAATAGGAATGATGACACACTTGTTAATTCCCAAAATGTGTATAATACCATTAGGTTATCTGAAAAAACAACGCCAAGCATAGCGCCCATGAATAGTAATAAATAGCAGTAAAAATGATGAAGAGATTCTTTCGTTGATAAATAAAAAATAGAATATAAAATGACTAAACTACCTACACCTGTAATCAGCAGACCAAAAATCATACTGAGTCCATCTAGGTAAGTTGTGAAATTTATATTAAAAGAGGGAATCCACTCATATGTATGAATAAAGGTTTTACCCTCGGCTAATTGAGGAATATAGCGAGCGAGTAAAAGAAACAAGATGAATGGAACAGATAAAACAAACCAGCCAAGATGTGTGACACGCCTTAGTCGCCTGTAAAGCAATGGAATTAGAGCAGCACAAACAAATGGCAAAAGTATCGCAATGAGAACTGTGACCAAATGAAAACCTCCTACTATCTAAATCATCTAGCAAATTTTTGTGGTGATGGGCATGTAAAGTGCTAAGACTTTAGAAATTTGTTCAAGCTAAGGAACATATTAGATGTATTCTTGAAATTTATTAATGGAATGTGGTGGGGTATTAAAGTGCCTAATTGTTTATAAAAACGGTTATTTTAGTTATTTAGTCACTTCTAACCCGATGCAAGCCTAAATAACTTGTGGAAAATCAGATAATTTATACAGTTACAACTCAGTTAATATCAGCATAATGAAGACACTTGACTATCTATTTAACTCACTGCATAATAGTGTGGCATATGAAAGCAAATTAGCATAGATGCACAGAATGCATAAATTAAATAATCTCTAATTATCGATTTAAGCTTAATCCTTCAAGGGTTTTCCAATACATTTTCGTTAACTTTTATACATTTTTAAGTATACAATATAAATGAGCATAATGCACTGTAACAGCATCGATTTTAGCTGTTTTAGGATAATTTTTTCAAAATCAACAGTGAAATTAACAAAATACCAACAGATAAGAGGTGTACATTTTTTATGAAGCATGTAAAAGGGCGTTTGGATGAAAGTATATTAGTTTGTGTTTATTACGGCTTAAATGGCGAACGTTTGATTCGTCGTGGTCATAAGATGGCCACAATGCTTGATTGCCCACTCTATATTCTTTCAGTCGATTCGCAACCCCTTGATGCATTTGACGCAGAGAAATCTAGTTATATAGAGCAATGGAAAAAGTTATCAGATGAACTTGAGGTTGAAAAATTTATTTTGCAAGATAATGAAAAACGCCCCATACAAAAGGTTATTGCAGAGGTCGCGAAGAATTATAGTATTTCACAAATTATCGTAGGGCAAAGCGCACAAAGCCGTTGGGAGGAAATCACTAAAGGTTCGTTCTTAAACGTACTGTTAAAGGAAGTTCCTTTTGTTGATTTTCATATCGTAGCTGTTCAACGCCCAACCGATGATGATGCAAATGAAACATATGAAAAAGGAGTACGTGCTTACTTAATTAAAGAACAGGAGAACTTTAAAGTAGCATTTACATGTCCTAAGTATGTATCGATTGAAGGTATATTCTTCAAAGAAATTGGCACAGATTTTGACAATGGCATCTTTAAATTTACTTACAACGATAAAATGCATGAAGTTCATATTTCAGAGGGCTATGTAATTGATCAGGAAAAATTGCCAGCAGAATTTTTAGCTCCATTAAGACAATAAAAAAACGCGTAGATACGCGTTTTTTTTATTAGACAGCAGCTGAAGCAGGTTTATCTTTCGGTAAGAAGAAGGCAACTAGTAATAATAAAGGTAATAATGAAACAACAATCATTGTAAAATCAATGCCTTTATGATCCATTAAAACGCCGATAACCATTGCCCCTATTGCGCCCATTCCAAAAGCAAATCCTGTTGTTAAACCTGCCATGGTGCCAATTTTTGTTGGGACTAACTCTTGCGCATAGACCACCGTTACGGAGAAGCTAATCATAATCAACGTACCAATAATAACTAAAAATATCATAGCCGCCCATAATGGTACATATGGCAATGCTAAACAAAATGGCATAGGGCCAACTACAGAAAGGATAATGACATTTTTCCTACCAATACGGTCTGATAAAGAACCTCCGAAAAAGGTACCTACTACACCAAATGCCATGAAGGTGAATATTAATATTTGCCCTAGTCGAAGGCTGACCTCATAGTGATCCATTAGATAAAACACATAAAAACTTGTTATATTTGTTGTATAAAATGATCGTGCAAAAATAATTGTAAATAATAATGTTAATGCGATTCCTACTTGTTTCTTTGTTAATGGAGGCAATGTTGAGACGAGTACACGCTTTTTCTTAGTTGCACGCTCCTGCTCCAATTGTTTTTTATACCATGTAGCAATTTTACTTAATAAAATGATACCAAACGTTGCAATTACTAATATGATTGCAGCCCCACGTTGCCCTAAAATATCAAAGATATAAGCACTAATTAATGGTGCTAGTGCTTGCCCTGAATTTCCCCCCACTTGATAAATTGACTGCGCAAGTCCTCGTTTAGATCCAGCTGCCATAAAGGAAACTCTCGATCCCTCAGGGTGAAAAATAGCTGACCCGAAGCCTATAAATAATACCGCAATAATAATAATCCAATACTGCGTTGTGAACGCTATAATAGCAATCCCTATAAATGAACTAATCATACCGATAGGTAAAGCATAAGGCATTGGTTTTTTATCACTAATAAAGCCTACCGCAGGCTGCAATGCAGAAGCAAATATGTTTAATACAAAAGAAATCATTCCAATTTGTGTAAAGGTCAATCCTAATTCACTCTTAAATATCGGAAACATCGCTGGGATAACAGCTTGCATCGTATCATTTATTAGGTGAGCAACACCGATTGCAATCATTATTGGATAGATTGGATTGGTTACATTTAATTGTTTATTCATGTTGCCACCTCACTCTTATTTTGTTTAAAAATGATTGTCGCATACTATCGACCATTTTGCACAAGCTATAGTTCGACAGCTGTAAAAGGAGTTGATATATGCATGGAAAGCTTTATTCATGCTCACTTTTGGGAAATGATTCTACGAACAACACTTTCGTTTTTTGCCTTACTAATTCTGGCACGTCTACTTGGTAAAAAACAATTAGGCCAGTTAACGTTTTTCCATTACATTACAGGTATTACATTTGGGTCGATCGCTTCAGAAATTGCCTCTCAGGAAGAAACACCATTTTTAGATGGTTTGATTTCTCTCGTTTGGTGGAGTGCTTTAACGTATTTGATGACCGTTATTACGATTAAATCTAAAAAAGCTCGCGTTCTCATTGATGATAAACCAACAATTGTTATTCAAAAGGGTCTTATATTAGAATCAGCACTACAAAAAAACCGTCTTCATCTAGATGAGCTTACAATGATGTTACGTGAACAAGCCATTTTCTCCGTACAGGACGTTGAGTATGCTTTACTAGAAACGAATGGAAAGCTCAGTGTGCTACAAAAAACCTCTGAACAAGTGGCTACAAAGCAGGATGTTAAAGCCGATGTATCACCACCTACCTACCTTCCTACAGAAGTTATTTCTGATGGTCAACTTATTACCGAGAATATTGTTGAACTTGAGCTGACAGAAGACTGGGTAATAAAGAAATTGAAAAAGCAAAATGTGCATTCTGTAGAAGAAGTTTATTTTGCTCAAGTCCAAACAAATGGTTCCTTGTACATCAGCTTAAAAGATAAAGCGAGACATTCAAGCCCTTAATTGCTTGTCTAGTCTCGTTTTTTTGTTAATCAATTTTGACAATATCTAAGGGCGTAATAATACCGAGTAATCTTTGATGTGGTTGACCATGCTCCGTTATTAATAATGCCTCAAAGCGTCTCCCTCTTTCGACTCCTTGTTTAAATATTTCCTCAGCCTCATAGATGGATATCGTTCTACTGACAAATTTGTAATTCACTCTATTTTTCTCATGCAATAAGATATCATGCAGTGTTGGTATTCTTTTCGGTAAATGATCACCACCCATCTTTGACGCAAGCCAATTTGTGATTCCTACTGTTGTGATGAGCCCCTTAAACTGCTTATTATAATAAACAGGAAATTGTGTATATTTGCGCTGACGTATCACTTTTAAAACATGTTTTAAAGAATCATTTTCTTGAAAAATCAATACTCTTTTACGGAACATTTGCCCCACAAGCGTTGGCTTAGCAAGGGTAGCATCTATGTATTCAATTCGTTCTACAACATCAGTATGTGGCTCTGCAATCACATAATGTAATGATGTACGATGATGCACAATCGCATTTCGTAAGTCCGCATATGAGCGGAGATCATCTTCATATTTCTTCACCAAGACATCCTTTTTCTTTGCTTGATCAATCAGCCGATAAAAAGGCATAAAATCCTTCGCACCTACAATATCTCTCAGTCTATGATCTATTCGATTAAACGCTGTCAGGAAACGATCGGAATTTTCAGTTCCCACTTTTCATGTCCCTTCTTTCTATAGTAGTCTATATATTTTCCGAGTTATTTGACAAATTTCGAGTTACACACCCATTATATTCCTAAGTTATAGAGATTCCAAGAAAGGAGTTTTACAATCCCTCTTGAAAGTGACGTTACGTCATTTTATATAATGTCATTAACAGAGAGGAGGAGTGATTACCTTGATTACGATTCACAATGTATCAAAACAAACTGGCATTTCTGTTCGAACGTTACGTTACTATGAGGAGATCGGCTTGTTACTTCCTATAGCAAAGACTGAGGGGGGACATAGGATTTACGGAGAGAAAGAACTCAAAACGTTACAACAGATTGTATTTTTAAAGGCATTGGGCTTCAAGTTGAAAGAAATTCAGACGCTTATCAATAATTCATGGAACTGGGAAGCAAGTTTAGACCATCAGTTAGCTTTTGTAGCAGAAGAGCAAAAGAAACTACAGCAAATGAAGAACACTATTCTTGGATTAAAGAATGCTTCGTCTATCGAAGGTGGGTTGACAGAGTCCCTTATCCAAAAGTACATTAAGCTTTCAAATCAAGAACGAGATAATAAGCAAGCCTTCCGCCAGCAGATTTTTGCAGCTACAGAAATGGAATTATTTGCAAAATTACCCAATTTAAATAAAAATGATCCTAATTCTTTAGAGTGGATTGGTTTATTAGGTCAATTAAAGCAGCTTCATAAGGAAAGCCCTGATGCCGATTCCGTGCAGTTTATTATTAAACGAATGATGGAAAAAGCCGAGGTAGAATATAACGGAAATGATGAATTTTTAGAGAAGATGTGGACGATAAGAAAATCTACTTATAAATCTGAACAAATAGGATTATATCCTTTAGAGGAAGAATTTCTACATTTTATAGAGCAGGCTTTTCATGTTTATGAAACAAAAAAACAGGCGTTAGGAAAGTCACAATCATGAACATAGAAATGTTGCTACTGATTGGTACCTTAGCTTTGTTAGACATGTTTAGTCCTTCTATAATTGGTGTATCCGTCTATGTATTGCTTGTGGCTAAAAAACAGCAGATCCGCCTTTTATTAACCTATTTAATGACTGTTGGGTTGTTTTACTTTAGTACTGGGATTTTTTTAATGTTAGGTCTAGGTGTCATATTCAACCCTATTTCTAATTTGCTAGATAGTTACTCAGCTCGATTAATCATGACCATGGTAGGGGGAATTTTATTTATTGGCAGTTGGTTAGTTCCAAAAAGAAAGGCAAATGGATCCCCTAAACCAAAATCTTTACATGTCAGCTCTATGGTAGCTTTAGGTTTCACAACTTCTATTTTAGAAGTTGCAACCGCTCTTCCTTATTTCGCGGCAATAGGTATTTTAACGAGTAATCAAATAGTGTTTTATGAATGGTTACCTTTATTGGCAGGATACAATTTAGTAATGATTGCACCAGGGATCATCCTACTATGCTTACATCTATTATTCCGCCGATTTATGAATAAACCTTTAAGAAAAATTCAAACGCTTTTTGATCAAAGAACAAGCTCGACCCTTTCTTGGATTATGTTCTTTGTAGGATTGATTTTGCTTATAAATGGTAGGATGATTTAAAATAAAAAACGGTAAAAATCCATTTTTACCGTTTTCTCTTCAGATTTTTGTCATAGACGCATTTCTTTTCATCATCACGATACCAATGCCGATGCAGATAATTGTCAATGCTAGCGTAATGACTAAGCTCCACCAGTAATCTGACATATCTATTGTCCCTCGAAATTTTGCAATTCCGTAGCTTGCTAGTTTCCACGGTGATATTGTCCAAAAGATTCCTATAATCATATCGATAATTTGCCCAACAAAGATCACTGTAAATGCACATGTTGTAGCAATAACTGTTTTAAAGCTGGCACTCATCATTAACGTAACAGCTATCACAAATAGCAACCAAATATAGTACGTAGAAAAGCTTACTAACAGTGCACCCACGTCCAACGTTCCATATAGAATAGTTGTATAATAGACACTTGCACCAAACCCAGCTAAAATACTAACAAAACAAATGGTGCTCATAACAACAAATTTACTCAAAAAATATGCGCCAAATGATATAGGTCGAGCATATAGTAATGTTGCCATACCATTAGCACGTTCCTTACTGACAGCTCCTACAAACGAAGCCATCATCACCAACAAGCCAATTGTTTGAAATTGCCCGATAGAAGCTTGAATTAAATCCAGTGGCATTAATTCTGGCATCAACATTTCAAAGCCCTCTGGAACATTTCCAACAGCATTTAAAATATCCATCATATAATAGTTTGTTAGTGGATCACTCATTCCAAGCAGAGCAAACACTAGAGGAATCCATAGAAACTTCCAACTCCGCCATGCTTCTCTAAATTCCTTTTGCAGAAGTACATTGAATCCTCTCATGCCTTTTTCGCCACCTTCATGAAAATTTCTTCCAAAGATGCTGTCTGTCGCTCTACCTTTCTAATTGTATAAGGACATTCACTTAACCGTTGAAGCAACATTTTCATCGTCGGCTCTTCATTCACGATCTCAATATACACATTACAACCTATTACATGATTAGAGGAATTTGCAAAAAGCTTAGCCTCTTCTTCACTGCCAAATTCAATGACATAATTTTGCTCATCAAAACGTTGCCGTACTTCACGTAATGTTCCCTGCTCTACTAGTTTTCCATTTTGCAAGAATAATAGTTGATCTGTCATTTCTTCAGCATCATTTAAAATATGCGTTGAGTATAAAATAGTCGTCTCTTGCTGTAGTCCTTTTAATAAATCAAGTACTTCTCTACGGCCGACTGGATCTAAAGCTGAAACAGGTTCGTCTAATAGCAGTAATTTAGGCTTATGCACTATTGCTTGGGAAATACCCAGTCGCTGCTTCATTCCACCTGAAAAAGAGGCTATTTTTTTATGTTGGACGTCCCCTAACCCTACAAATTCTAAGGTTTTTTGTGCTTCTAATTTAGCCTTTTTGGCTGCTACACCATTCAATTTTGCAGCCATTTCTGTAAACTCTAACGCAGTTAACCAAGGATGAAATTGTGGATATTGGGGTAAAAAACCTATATTCGCACGTAAATCATTACCTAGCATCTTTACATTTCCAGCAGTCGGTCTTAAAAGCCCCGTTAACATAGATAAAGTGGTTGTCTTGCCAGCTCCATTTGGACCAATTAAAGCCGTAGAAGTTTTTTCCTCTAAGTTAAAATGAATAGCATCTACAACTTTGTGCTCTGCAAATTGCTTGGTCAAACCTATAACTTGAAGTAAAGTTGTCATGACTGCTTTCTCCCCACTATAAAGTACGCAATTGATCCAAATAGATTAGCAAAAAGAATAATAAACACCCAAAGAATTTTAGGGCCGTTTGTTGCATGAATTTTTCGTAAATCAATAAGTGCTACAATCATCAAAATAATTTGAACGATGATGAGCGGTGCTATTACTGCCCATGGAACTTTTGCTAATTCCTCCATCATACAGATCACCTCATTAGTTGTTATACATTAACTATAACAACTTTGTTCTAATATGTATAGAACAAAGTATCTCTTACATCATAAAAAAAGATGTACCTTAATTAGTACATCTTCTCAATTATTTATAAAGTTTTTGCAGCGCGTCTTCCATTTTAGGGCGTATCGTCACCACTGGACGAGCTTTTTTGACAGCTGCCTGTGCTGCTTCTAATGAATCAGCCATACCCAACTCCATTAATATAGCAGTAGCTGCAACACCTGCACGTCCACCACCACTTCCACAGTGGACATATACTTTCTGCCCTGTCTCAAAGGCTATAGCAACTTCTTGCGCGACTTGTTGGATGGATGATGCTACCTCACTATCTTCATCTGCTATAGGCATATGTTTATAAGAATAAGGAACTGTCTCCTGGTCTTGAGGGGATAGCCCTTGAACACGAACATCTATCACAACATCAACGGATTCTTGTGTAAATGCAGCCTCTGCATCTTTTGCACCGCCAAAGAACAGTTGATCCTTTACTAAAACATCGTAGTCTTTCCCCATATTCTCCACGCCTCACATGTTTTATTTTAGTAAATGCTTAATATCCTCATAATATGGTAGAGCCGTTAAAGCACCTGCTTTTGTTGCGGCAAAAGCTCCTAATTTGTTGCCAAAGCTTGTACAACGCACTAGTTCTTCTTTTGTTGTAGGTAAACCATTGTAATGGACATCACGTAGGACACCTGCCATAAATGCATCTCCCGCACCTGTTGTATCCACAGGCACTACTTTCTCAGTAGGTACATGGATAACTTCACCATTAAGGACTGCATAAGTCCCGTTTTCTCCTACGGTAATTAAAATAATAGGCACTAAATAGCTATTTAATTGCTCGATACCTTCTTCTAAGCTACTTGTCTCTGTCAGGAAGAATAGCTCATCATCCGTCACCTTTAAAATATCGACATCCTCGAAAAATGATGTAATCGTATCTCGACAAATTTCTTCACTGCTCCAACGTAAAGGACGAATATTTGCATCCATTGCAATAATCGCACCCTTGTCCTTAGCCATTTCTACTGCTGCTCGTGTTGTAGCAAGAGCTGTTGGATGGAACATTGTGCCTGAACACACCGTTAAAGCAGAGGCATGCTTAAAAGCTGCTTCATTTAGCTGTGATGGTTCAACTTGTAAATCAGGTGTTTCATCAACATAATCCTTAAAAATTCGCTCACATGCTTCTGTTAGATGCACATATACACCACTTACTCGTTTTGCTGGATCAAATACGGCATAATCCAGTTTCACACCCTCTTGGGCAAGCCCATCTCGCACAAATTGCGAGCCCTCGTCATCCCCCGTAATTGTAATTAATGCGGAAGGCGCACCAATGCGGCTAATACCCGCTGCAACATTGACCGTTGCGCCACCCATATATTTAGTAAATGATGTGTTTGTTACATCATCAGCAATATAGTCAATAAAAGCATCTCCATAGACTAATATAAAATCCTTCTCTTGCTTTGTCATGATAGTCCTCCTGAAAGTCTAGTCATTATAGATTAACACGAAAATTGTCATTCTATAAAGGTTTTTACTTTTGGGATTTCTTTATGAGAGGATGGATAACTTGAGTCATCCCCTATCTTTGTTATACTTGCCTATAGAAAGGTAGGGATTATCAAAATGAGTATTACAATTCGACAAGCGCAACCACAAGATGCCCATGCCGTTGTGCCTTTAATTATCGACGCCATTGGCGATATTGCTAATCGCTTAACTGGTGAGCAATCAACGGAGGCTGTTATACAAGAGCTGACTGTTCTTTTTCACCAAGAAGACAATCGACATTCTTATTTAAATACTTTTGTCGCTACTGAAAATGAACAGATTTTGGGGATTCTCGTTTATTATCACGGCGAACAAGCCGTTCACATGGACGCTAACCTTGTTAAATGGCTTGAAGCAAAAAATGCGCCATCCATTGTTATTGACCAAGAAGCCCATGAAGATGAGGCTTACATTGATACAGTTTGTGTTGCACCAGCTGCACGTGGTAAAGGAATCGGAACATTGCTATTACAATTTGCTGAAGAGCTGACAAAGCAGCGTGGCTATACAAAATTATCTTTAAATGTTGAAACCCAAAAAGAAGAAGCTCGCCGTCTTTATGAACGACTAGGCTTTGTTATTACGGAGCCTTGGTCAATTATTGATGAGCCTTTTCACCATATGGTTAAACAGTTTTAGGAAGTGAATAACTAATATATGAAAAACAATTTGATTTACCCTCTTTTGATTGTTATTGCATCTAGTAGTTACGGGATCTTGTCGACTATTGTCAAAGTAGCTATGCAGCATGGCTTTACATCAGCGGAGGCTGTATCAAGCCAATATATTATTGGCTTTTTACTCGTAATATCCATCTTTATTTTTACTGACAGAAAATTACCAAGACCGTCCAAGAAGGGCTTACTTATTTTAATATGCGCGGGAATTTTTACAGGGACAACAGGTATCGTGTACGGAGAATCTTTAAAGTATCTTCCTGCTTCTCTTGCAGTAGTCATGTTATTCCAATTTACATGGATTGGTCTACTGATTGATTGTGCCCTCCATAAAAGATTACCAAGTAGACCTGAAGTAATTTCAATCGTTATCTTATTTATAGGAACGATTCTAGCTGCAGGTGTATTAAATGTAGATTTAAGTGACATTCCTATTCAAGGATGGCTATTCGGTTTTACAGCAGCCGTTACTTTTGCATGTTTTATTCAATTTAATTCTCGACCCGTCGAGGGCGTGACTACCACATCAAGGGTATTAATCGTTTCCTCTGTAGCCCTTATTTTGATCAGTATTTTCCTAAGCCCAGAGGTTATTTGGAACGGTAAACTATTCATGCAAGGCCTGTGGAAATACGGACTAGCACTAGGTCTTTTCGGTATCATTTTACCGATTTATCTATTTTCAATTGCTATCCCTAAAATCGGTGGTGCGCTTGCTTCTATTTTAAGTGCCATTGAATTACCAGTGGCTGTTACTGTTTCTGTTATTGTTTTGCATGAACCTTTAACTGCTGTACAAATTATCGGGATTGTACTGGTGATTGCTGGTATGATGCTGCCAACCATTGTTGCACAACGTCAACAAAAGGATAGCTTATTAGAAGCACATTCATAAAACGACAAAAAACTCCTTAAAAATGGAATGATTCCTTTTTAAGGAGTTTTTTTGAACTTTAATGAAATGCCATTGCTTACCATTATGCACTTCGTTATGATGAATGCAAATGTAATTTTTTAATAATTCTAACATTAATGTCCCCTTTCGGTATTATACTGCAATATGCAAGTAACTTACTTTAAGAAAGGGGAAGTTGATGAAAAAAGCCTATATTCTTGGTTTTTTCCTTATGTTAATGCTTTTCGTTTTAGCTGCTTGTAATGGCAAAGATCAGCAAAATTCTACAAATGATGCAGCAAATAATGACGAGGCATCGGATGGTAAAAAAACAGAAGTAGCAGCAACGTCGCCTTCAGGCAAGCTAGTAATTTACACTGGACGTGACGAAGAAATGGTGCAAAATGTGATCGATCAGTTTAATGAAAAATATCCAGACATTGAAGTAGAATTTCTAACGATGGGTGCTCAACAAATTTTAGAACGTCTTCGTGGAGAGAAAGCCAATCCTCAAGCAGATTTTTGGTGGGGCGGAACCCAATCAGCGCTCATTGTTGGCGCCAATGAAGACTTACTACATGCTTGGCAGCCGAGCTTTATTGACTCTATTGATACCACACACAAAGATGTTGAAGGACGATGGTTCGGCGAGATGCTGTTACCAGAAGTAATTATGATTAATAGTGATTTACTAACAAAAGAAACTGGTCCACAGGACTGGGATGACTTATTAGATCCTAAATGGAAGGATCAAATTTTAATCAGAGGTGTACTGGCGTCAGGCACAATGCGTACGATTTATTCTTCCATGATTGTACGGCAAGATGCAGATTCACCAGATAAAGGCTATGAATGGTTACTACAATTAGATGCCAATACAAAGGAGTACACACAAGACCCTAATGCCTTGTATTTAAAGCTAACACGTCAAGAAGGCAGTGTCTCCCTATGGAATCTACAAGATATTTTGTTAAAAAAATATACGACAGATTATCCTTTTGATTATATTTATCCTAAAAGTGGAGCACCTATTTTAGTAGACGGTGTAGCAGTTGTAAACAATGCGAAAAACCTAGAAAATGCGAAACTATTTGTAGAGTTTTTATTTGAAAAAGAGATGGTAACACAATTAGCTAATGATTACTATCAAATTCCTACACGTTCTGATATCGACAAAGCCTCCATGCCAGAATGGTATCAGGAATTAGATTTAAAAACATTTGATATTGATTGGCAGCTAATGTCTGACAAAGAAGCAGAATGGATGGAATACTGGGATAACAATATTAAAGGGCGCGGTAAATAGTAGAACGGGTAAAAATTCGGCTTATACAGCGAATTTTTACCTTCCTGTATCATCTAGATTCTTTGTTAGAGAGGAGCTAATGATTGAGAAGTGTCAGAATTGAAAATGTCTCGAAGCAATTTGGTCAAGTGTATGGCGTGAAAGACTTAAATCTTGAAATAAAAGCTGGTGAATTTTTTACCTTTCTCGGTCCTAGCGGCTGTGGCAAAACAACCACTTTAAGGATGCTTGCAGGCTTTTATTACCCTACTAAAGGCAAAATTCTTTTTGATGAGCGAGATGTCACTCGACTTCAGCCCAATAAGCGCAATATCGGCATGGTATTTCAAAATTATGCCCTTTTCCCCCATATGACAGTTGATGAGAATATTGCATTTGGTTTACAAGTTCGAAAATTTTCAAAAGCTGAGATTCAGCACAAGGTTGATCGAATTAGAGGCCAAGTGCATCTTGCTGCTTACGGCAACAGAAAAATAAATGAGCTATCTGGTGGACAGCAGCAACGTGTTGCTTTAGCTAGAGCACTCGTGATAGAGCCAGATATTTTATTGCTTGATGAACCTCTATCCAATCTAGATGCAAAATTGCGTGAGGAAACACGTATTGAAATCAAACGAATCCAATCTGAGCTTGGAGTCACAACGATATACGTTACTCACGATCAAATGGAGGCCATGTCTATGTCGGATCGAATTATGGTCATGGAAAATGGCTATATCAAACAAATTGGTACTCCTCAGGAAATTTATCATCAACCCAAGGATCGTTTTGTGGCAAATTTTATTGGTGAAACTAATTTAATTGAATGCTCAATCCAAGCTATTGATGGGGAAAATGTACAAGTACGAACAGTGAATGGACATAATTTAACTGGGCGAAAGCAACAAAGCTCTCCCTCCTTAACGCATATGATTGGAGACAAAGTATTTATTTCTATTCGTCCAGAATCGATTCAACTTGGTACTGGTGAAAACACATTAACAGGAAAAATTACATTTGTTGAATTCACAGGCATTAGCGTTAATTACATTGTAGATTTTACTGCGTTCTCACTTAAAGTAATGCTTATTAATTCTTATGACCAAATCAAAAAGATCGGTGAAGATATTACAATCCATATGGCACAAGATTCACTATACTTTTTAGGGGAATAGGAGGAAGCCAATATGGAGAAACAGTCTGAAAGTACGTGGACGCGAATTTTTCATGCTAATTGGTTTGTCTATGTTTTAATATCGCCATTATTTTTAGTGTTATTCGCCTATGTGGTTTACCCCTTCTATCAAACTTTCATCCAAAGCTTTGCTGGCGATGAAGCATTCTTGCACTATAAGAAATTTTTTGATATAGCTAGTCCAGCAAATTTAGAGGCCTTGTGGACCAGTATTTATATTTCATTCATCAGTGTTATTTGCTGTGCACTTGTTGGGGTAACAATGGCCTTTTTACTAGAACGCTATAATTTCCCTGGGAGACGGATATTGTCTGTTTTAGTTTTGGTTCCAATGGCACTTCCTCCTCTAGTAGGTGTTTTGTCCTTTTCATTTTTATATGGTGATAGCGGGATTTTCCCACGAATTTTTCAGCATCTATTTGGGTTGGATCACGTTCCTTTTGCCTTGAAGGGAATATGGGGTGTCATCGTTGTTCATACATTCACAATGTATACGTACTTCTATTTGACTGCCTCTGCTGCCATTAAGGGGCTTGATCCTGCTCTTGAAGAGGCAGCTACTAGTCTGGGTGCAGGGCGTATTCGCGTATGGACAAAGGTTATTTTACCAATGCTCACACCTTCTATTGTTGCCTCATCCTTATTGGTGTTTATGATTTCTATGGCTTCTTATACTGCACCTTTGATGTTTGGTGTAGAGCGTACTATGACGATGCAAATTTATTTATCACGTACAAATGGGAATCTTGAGATGGCTGCAACACAGTCGATGATATTATCTTTTGTATCTATCACTTTTTTAATCATTATGCGCTGGTATCAAAATCGCAGAAATTATCAAAATCTAAGTAAGGGAATTAGTGTTCATCGTTCAGAGGTATCCTCAAAAAAGGTAAAAATTATAGCAACAATTGCTTCTTTTGTTGGCACATTAATATTGATACTGCCTATTTTAGTGCTGATATTGATCTCTTTTTCTGTGGATGGCGCTTGGAAAACGCAAATTCTCCCGACCGACTATACAATTGATCATTATATTGCCCTTTTTACCGATGAGCGCACATGGCGGCCTATTTGGAACTCCATTCAAATGGGTGTCATTGCAACACTGGGCAATATCATCTTTGGTGTCGCGGTTGCTTATGCTATGGTGCGCTTAAATTTTAAAGGGAAAACCTTGCTCGATATTTTGATAATGGTACCTTGGGCTTTGCCAGGAACAGTTGTTGCTGTTAATTTAATTGCTGCTTTTAGTACAGAAAGTATCTTTAGTTTTAATCAAGTATTGATCGGGACATTTTGGATTTTGCCATTAGCCTACTTTATTCGACATTTACCACTTGTTTTTCGATCAACATCCGCCTCTCTTGTACAGCTAGATCAATCGATTGAAGAGGCATCACGTGGCTTAGGAGCCAACTGGTGGTATACATTTAGACGTATTGTCGTGCCTTTAACATTCACCGGGATTTTAGCAGGGACACTCTTAGCCCTCGTGCAAAGCTTTGGTGAATTTGTTGCATCCATTCTAATTTACAGTACATCCACTATTCCATTGTCTGTAGCGATATTCCAAAAATTGTATGCATTTAAATTTGGGACCGCCTGTGCTTATGGTGTCTTACAAATTTGTTTAATTTTAGTTGTCCTTATTATTTCTGAAAAACTATCAAAAGGCAGTGCTGGAACAGCCATCTAGCTGCCAATCTATTAGGGGGCCATGACAATGTTTGAAGATTTTCGCAATAAAACACAGCTGGAAGATGGGATGATATTCCCTTCTAACATCTATCGAAAAATCGTTTTACAGCCAGCTTATGATGAGGCAAAGAAAAATTTTTTAACAATTATGCTACAAATCAATATTGCTCATTTAAAAATGTTAGAAGAACAAGGACTTGTAAAAAAAGATGAAGCAAAGCAAATTGGGATAGCTCTAAAAAAAATTGACTTAAATTATTATCGTTTAGAGGATTACAGTCCCCAATATGAGGATTTATTTTTCCGCATTGAAAATAAATTAATAGAGCTTGCTGGAGATGTTGCTGGAAATCTTCACATTGGCAGAAGCCGAAATGATATGGGTATTGCCATCTATCGAATGACATTAAGAAAAAAATTATTACTATTAATGCGCGAGTTACTAACATTACGTGATGATTTAATCGCTGCTGCAGAGGAACATATCGATACCATTATGATTGGCTACACACATACACAGCAGGCCCAGCCTACAACCTTCGCCCATTATTTAAAGGCCGTGATCGATCAGCTAGAGCGTGATTTTGAACGAATGCAGCATGTCTATAAAACCGTCAATCGTAGCAGTATGGGAGCCGCTGCCTTAACAACGACAGGCTTTAATATTAGTAGAGAACGTATGCGTGATCTACTAGCCTTTGATGATATTATCGAAAATGCATGGGATGCGGTTGCAGGAGCAGATTATATAGCTGAGGCTGCAAGTATTGTACAGCTTGCAGCACTTAATCTTGGCCGTACTTCTCAAGATTTTCTATTATGGGCTACTCAGGAGTTTAATGCGTTTACACTCGCAAGTCCATATGTGCAAATAAGCTCTATTATGCCTCAAAAGCGTAATCCTGTTTCTATAGAACATACACGCTCATTACTATCTGCGGTTGTAGGAGATGCAAGTACAGTATTACAGATGGTACATAATACACCTTTTGGCGATATCGTAGACACTGAGGATGATATGCAGCCTTATTTATGGCGTGCCATTGACCGCTTAATTGGTATTTATAAGTTGTTTGGTTCGCTTGTTGTTACAATGGATGTCAATAAGAAGAAGTTAAAAAATCGCGCTGAAAATAGCTTTGCGAATGTCACTGAGCTAGCTGATACATTAGTCCGTTCAGAGGGCATTTCCTTCCGTCAAGCACATAGTATTGTTAGTAAATGTATTAAGGTTCTACTTGCTCATGGAGAGGAATCATTAGCTAGTCTTACATGGGGACTTGCAAATACACAATCGAAATTGATCACGGGCAAGGAATTAACTATTTCAGAAGAGGATTTCTATAAGACATTAAAACCAGAATCTTTTGTTGGTGTACGAACATTACTAGGTGGACCCGCTCCAGCCACTATGAAAGCTGCTCTTGAACGCTCCAAACTGAATGCCCATGATTTTTATGAATGGATTCGCTTAAAGGAAAGTTCCATTATTGAAGCAGAAAAAGAACTAACAGCCTTTCTAGAGGAATGGAATCAATGAAGCAATGGTTATTAATTATTGATGGTGGGGCGACAAAAACAGCATGTGCTGTTGTTCATGCTGAATCTGGTGACATTGAATATTCTATATCCGCTAAAGGCTCTAATTATCAAGCCATTGGTGTTGAATCAGCTACAGCAATCTTACAAGAGCTTTTAGCAAATGTTGAAACATTTTTGCAAAAGTATCCTAATTCTCAAATTGCTGTAGCTACCTTTGCTTTAGCTGGCATTGATTCTCCGAAGGATCATGCAATCGTCGTGGCCATTGTTCAAAATGCTCTTCAGACCACACAGCTACAAATCGATACACTGATTATTGAAAATGATGCGGAGGCCACACTATTAGGTGTGACTGCTGGACAGGCAGGTGCACTACTCATCGCTGGAACAGGAGCTATTGCCTATGCCTTTGATGGGCAACGAATTGTACGTGTAGGGGGTTGGGGACATCGGGCTGGCGATGAGGGAAGTGGGTATTGGTTAGGGCAGGAAGTCGTAAGAGCTATATTTAAAATGGAGGATGGTCGTGGGAAACCAACAATCTTAAAGGAAGCCGTCTTTCAATCTTTAGGTATACAAGATGTTACAGAGCTCGCTGAATGGCTCTTCCGCCCTTCCTATACCAATGCACAACTGGCCAAGATGGGTTCCTTTGTGGCAAAGGCAGTCGAGCAAGAAGATGCTTGTGCCATCGAAATATCTCAACAAGCAGCCCACGAACTAGCTATTCTAGCAAACGCTGTATTGAAAAAAATTAACTATCAGAATACACCATTTACTCTATATTGTAATGGTGGTGCCATCAAACATAATCCACTCATTTTAAAGATGTTTACAGAGGAAATAACCTTCATGTATCCTCAAGTGGACATTACCCTTTGTCAGCATCAGCCTATTACTTATTTAATTGAACGAACAAAAAGGGCATATGACTGTTTATAAGTCATTGCCCTTTTCTTGTTTTTAAAGTGCCAGTCTCTTCAATTCATTCGTCGTAAAATAGAGATACCCATCCTTTATAAATAAATCCTTCGAATCCTCCCTATTTAGTACCTCTTCTCCACTACCATCTGGACGAATCTTTGTTAAATACGCCCCTCGGGAATAATTACTAAAGTAGAGCCAACCATCCGAATAAACGATATATTGTGCCCGTGAATTTGTGACACGCTTCGTTTTACCAGTTTTCATATCTAGTACATATAACTTATTGTCATCTGCAATATTACTATAAAACAATTGGTCTCCAACCTGTGCTGGGAAGTCTATATCATGATAATAACTATACAGTGTGCTTGTTGCTTTTGGATAGTCTTCAGCAATCCACGTGTGATCCTTCGCCATTGTACGGTCATCTACTAAAAAGTATTGGTAGCGTATTGCGCCCTTACGATCTGGTACTGGATCATTCCATGTCGTATCGAGATGATACCATTGTCCATCCAGCTTGACTAGATTCCACGCATGTCCCTCTTGACCTACATAGCCTACGATATATTTTGTTTCAA